>Ga0256407_10001106_pt1 | contig 59634 bp, 58 predicted proteins | sample RumenRJG_04DNA_FD_193489 | JGI IMG/M metagenome (GOLD analysis project Ga0256407, IMG submission 193489) | Bovine rumen microbial communities from Lethbridge, Alberta, Canada - RJG_04 | ecosystem: Host-associated > Mammals > Digestive system > Stomach > Rumen | place: Canada: Alberta... | reverse complement strand
CAATGGATCATACTGGGCTAATTGAATTTTACAGCATTTCAGCCTATATTCATATACCTGATTTTATGAAAACGGCCTCTATGGGCCGTTTTCACTCAAAATGTGGGATTTACCTTTTCACTCAAGCATTATTTCAAAAAAGGAGAAATGACATGGCATGGATTGAAAAGAATGGTATTCAGTACTATCGCATCTCCAGAACAATTGGGAAGAGACTTAATGAGAATGGGTATGAAGTTCCCGTACGTAGGGAATTCGTTGGCCGAACTAAGAAAGAGGCTGTCCAGAAATACGAGGCCTATTTAGAAAACAGAGCCAATGATATCACCAATGCGAATGTGTATTTCGGGATAACTGCAGACGCCTGGATAAAGGAATTCTTTATTCCGGATGACAGCCTGAAGGGCAGCACAAAGGCTCAATATCTAAGCAGCTGGAACCGTTTCATCAAAACGACCGAGTTCTATAGTTATCCGTTGAAGGAAGTAACTTCTAAAGTGATTCAGAGGCATTACAACGAATTGTATGAACAAGGTGTTTCCTCAAATGCGATTCGTTATGCCAATCTTCTCATGAAGAAGTTCTTCAAGTACATCGATACGGAAGGTCTCGGCAGAAACATTACAGCCAGCCTGAGCGTGCCGAAGGGCAACGTGCAGAAGAAGTCACAGGAAATCATCGTCTGGGAGGATGAAGAGATAAGCAGGATCCTTGGATGCCTGGATCAGGCAGATCCAAGATTCAGATTCCGATTGCTTATCGTCATCGCCTACTACACCGGCTGCAGAATCGGCGAGATCCTCGGTCTGACCTATGATGATTTTCAGGATGGACTTCTTAGCGTAAACAAACAGCACGCACGCGATCTTGATTTTGATGAGGATGGCAACATTAAGGCAAAGTATGACATCAGCGAACCTAAGACAGCCAATTCCATCCGGAAGATTCCTCTGCACAAAACCGTCCTTTCTGAGTTGAACATCCACAAGCGGTGGCACCTTAAGGAACAGCTGCAAAAAGGATATCGGACCGATTATCTGTTCACGACAGACTCTGGCAAGCTGTATGACCCATCAAACGTGCGTACAGCGCTGAACAGATATTACCAGCGTATTGGTGTTGAAGAAAAGAACATCCACGCGTATCGCCACACTTTTGGCACAAACTTGTGCCGGCAGGGTGTTCCGATTCAGACAGCTTCAAAACTCTTGGGACACGACGATATTTCCACGACAGCGAAATATTATGTGAATGTTTCTGACGAAGAAAAAGCTCGGGCAATTGAGAAACTTGCGGTAAATTTAGCTATCCCGTGTTAGAAAGTGTGGGAAAGATGTGGGAAAAAATGAAAAATCGTCGATTTTTTAAAAAATAAAAAGGCCCGAAATCGTTGGAATTTCAAGCCTTTTGGCACCCCCACTCGGAATCGAACCAAGAACTAATCTTTAGGAGAGATTTGTTATATCCATTTAACTATGAGGGCTCATATAGGGCGGCAGGGGTCTGCCGCCTCGCATATGTTAACATACTGCTCTTTCAGTGTCAAAGCAATTGACGTCATCAGTAGATGATGATTCTGGTTTTCTTCTTGCAGTTCTTGTAAATCCACTTGGCGTTCTTCATCTCCAGTCTGATACAGCCGTGGGAAAGGTTCGCGCCGAGCCTGCCGTTCTTAACGACCTTCTTGCTGTAAGGCTTGTAGAGAATCGAGTGGAAGTAGTATTCGTACTTGATTCTGGTCGCGTACCAGACCGAGTATCCCTTCTTTTCTCCGAAGTGCGATACCTTGCCGCAGACCTTGAATGTGCCCTTTATCGTTGGAGTCGATCTTTTGCCTGTCGCGCACTTCCAGTAGTACTTGAGGTTCCACTTGCCCTTCTTGCCCTGGTAAACGCAGACTCTGTTCTGCGAGCAGTCGACAGCGATCAGGTACTTTGTGTTGCTCTTTGTATTTCTGACCTTGTTCCACATGGTCTTTGAGCAGGCTCTTTTGATTCCGGATCCGTCATAATAATAGTAGTTCTCTCCGGATTTTACAGTCCTGTCATAAACGTAGGCTCCGTTTAGGCAATACCTGTTTCCGACTTCGCCTGTGGTCCTGACCACGCTGCTGTATGTGCGCCAGTCGCCGTATGCTGTTTTGCCGTTCTCAGTGTTGTACGGTCTGACTCTGAAGTAATATGTCCTGTTGTCAATCAGTCCTCCGAATGTCTTCGAGGTCGCTGTCTGCTTATATGTTGAAGCGCCCGAGAAGCTGCTGTTCTGTGACATCTGAAGTTCATAACCGCTGCAGCTTACCTTGTTCCAGGCCACCGTAACATTTGGCTTGCTGCTGGTTACTTTCGTTATCGCTGCAGCCGCAGGCTTTGCCGGCACAATTTCAAATGTCACACTCTTGCTTCTGGCTTTGGGAGCAGTTCCTTCAGGAAAGAGCGTGTCTGAAAACACCACCGTTGCAGTTGCCGTGCCGACATTGACATTGTTGGCGTACTCGATTTCATATGGATATACGGTTGCGTCCAAATCCGCACCGTCATATTTAAGAGTCACTCCGGGCTCAATCGGGTTGCCGGTCTTTTCACGCTCGGTCTGGTCGAGGGTCATGCCCACCAGATTGATATCGAATGACGATCCAGTATCCCTGCTGTTATCACCGTCGCCTTCAGCAAAAGCAATGCAGGTCATCATCACGAAGGCAAGTGCCGCAATTATTATCTTTCTCATTGTGCTTATCTCTATCCTCCTTACTTCGGGTCTTCTTCATTATAACAGTTAATCCGCAAAAGCAGTAGTATGCTTAATAAAACAAAAGACCGTTTTTAACTGGACTATTTTAGTCAAGGTTGCATTTTTGATGTTTTTTTGCTTTTTGCACTATACAAGATGATGTGGGTTATTATATAATCATCCTGCACGAAAGCACCAAATGATGTGGTGCGGAGCTGCAGGTGAAGGAGGAAACAAAAATGTCAATCGTAATTACCGGCAATGCCGATCCAAAGGAAGCACAGGCTTACGTAGAATATCTCGAAGAAAAGTACAACAGAAAACTGAACAAGCTGGATATCAACATCGATGGCGAGTATGCCGATCTGAGCTATGAATTCTCACATGTTCCTTTTGAGAGAATCAGAAGAATCACAGGATATCTGGTGGGTACCATGGATCACTGGAATGACGCCAAGACTGCTGAAGAAGCCGACAGAGTAAAACACTCGCTCGGTGACGAAGGCAAGATGGAGTCCCTCTCGTAATCCATTTTGATATAAAATAACAGCTCCCGTTTCGCATGAGCGCCGGGAGCTGTTTTTCTTTTTTGCAGGGTTGCTTTTGCTTTAACGGACTGCCTTTGCGTTATCAGTATACGTAAACCTTTGGCAGTCTCTGTCCGAAAGCGCAGGCGATTTCGTAGTTGATCGTTCCTGTCGCTGCGGCGATATCGTCCGCGGATATTTCGTAGATGCCGTCTTTACCCATTATCGTCACCTCGTCGCCAACGCGTACATACGGAACGTTCGTTACGTCGATCATGCACTGGTCCATGCAGATGTTGCCGGTAATCGGAGCCATTACTCCGTTGACGATTACCTCGGCCTTGGACGAGTACGGACGAGGATATCCGTCCGCGTAACCGAGAGGAATTGTAGCAATGATGCTGTCCTTCTGAGCGGTCCACTTGCGGCCGTAGCTGATTGATGTTCCGGCAGGCACCTTCTTGAGCTGAACAATATTCGCCTTTACGCTCATTACCGGTCTGATCTCAAAGGCGCTTCTGTCAACCTCATCTGACGGATAGAGCCCGTAGAGAATTATGCCCGGACGCACCTGGTTGAAGTGAGCTGTTGGAATCTCCATGATCGCGGCGCTGTTGGAGAGAGCTTTCATCGGAAGAACGATGTCTTCCTTCATGAGCGCTTTGTAGAAACCGGAGTATCTGTTCTCCTGCATGTGTGCGTAGTTCTTGTCCGCCGCGTCCGCTGTTGCGAAGTGGGAGAAAAGTCCTACGAGCTTGATGTGCTGAAGCGTTGTAATCATCTTTACATCTTCGACGGAAGCAGGGTCTTCAGGGTTGTAACCGATTCTTCCCATGCCTGTATCCACCGCCACATAGCATTCGATTATCTTGCCCGCTTTACGCGCCGCGTTGTTGACTGCCTCGGCGTTTGTGTAGCCGCAGATGACCGGAGTCAGATCGTATTCCGCAAGTATGTCTGCGTAAGGTTCAGGAGTCAGTCCCAGAATGAGAATCTGCTCCTCTGTGTAGCCGGCCTTGCGGAGCTTGATTGCCTCGGAAAGAGTCGCAACTCCGAATGAATCTATGCCGTTCGCCTTGAGAACGGATGCGCATTTTACTGAGCCGTGTCCATAACCGTCGGCCTTGATGATTCCTGTTATCTTGACATCTCTGCCGACCTTGTTCTTGATCTGCTTGATATTGAAATCCAGATTGGTAAGGTTGATTTCGGCCCACGCGGCTCTCATTGCTTCTTTGTACATCTCGTAAATGATCCTTTCAATAAAAAATAGTGCTATGATCCCAATGATGATAACCCCACTAGGATTATAGCACTTTCACATTTTCTGTAAAGGATTTCCGCAGTCGTCACTTAAGATAAGCGCTGTAATCGCTGAAACGGCTGCAGAGCGTTTCTGTGTTGTGGCTGTCGCTTGAGAGGATAAATCTGCCGCCGTGTGCCGCAATGTAGTCGCGAATCGGTTTTGCCGGATAGGCGTCGGTTCTGTAGCCTCTCGTCATTCCGCCCGTGTTTATCTCGAAGAGCGCGCCGGATTCAATCAGCCTGTCCGCCGCCTTCTGCCATGCCGCAACGTAACGCGGATGACCTTCGTCGAAGAGTTCTCCCTTCGCGCCGCCTTCGCCGCCGGCGTTGTATTTGGTGATCAGGTCCAGATGCCCGATGATGTCCGCGCCGGTCGAATCGACCACCGATGTCTCCGTCTCATAATACTTTTCGATCATGGCGTAAACATCGCCGCCGAAACATCGGTCCGCAATGTCAAGCCAGATCTCCCGGCTCTCGTCAATTACTTCTATTCCGCCGCCCTGCTGACTGCAGTCGATGTAGTGCACCGATCCGATGACATAATCCCAGTCACGCGTCGGTCTTCCCGCCAGACAGTCCTGCTCGACTCCGCACAGAACCTCAATCCGTCCTTCGTACTCCGCCGCCAGCTTGCGTATTTCGCGTTCGTATGCCGCTTCATCTTCAGGCAGCATGCAGTAGCTTTCATCGTAGGTCGTGTATCCGTGACCGGACAGTCCAAAAGCAGCCAGTCCTTTTTCGGCGGCGCTCCTCACCATTTCCTCCGGCGTGTTGTTTCCGTCGCAGTAGCATGTGTGGGCGTGAAAATCCGCCAGTCCTTTTTTATTCAGTTCCAGATATTTGTCGAATTTCATGTTTCACTTCGTCATCTTTTCCTGCTTCACTTTGTGGTCGATCACGTGCCGTGAAGCCAGTTCGTCTTTTATCTCGTCCAGCGAGATTCCCGCCTCGACCATCAGTACCATAACATGATAAGCCAGATCCGCTATCTCGTAAACTGTTTCAGCCTTGTCCTCCGCCTTGGCGGCGATGATGACCTCGGTGGACTCCTCGCCGACCTTCTTCAGGATCTTATCCAGCCCCTTCTCAAACAGGTACGTCGTGTAGGAACCTTCCTTGCCTTCTGTCTTGCGTCCGCGGATCAGCTCCATCAGTCCTTCGTAAGAGAACTCCTCACATGAATCGTCATTAGACGATCCGGCCTCAGTCTCAGGCGATTCGGCCTCCAGCACCGGGTAGTCGAAGCACGACCACGTCCCCAGGTGGCACGCCGGACCGTCAGGCTTAACCTTAACAACCAGCGCGTCTCTGTCGCAGTCCGCCGTTATGGAAACTATATGCTGGTAGTTGCCGCTTGTCTCTCCCTTGAGCCAGAGTTCCTGTCTGGATCTGCTCCAAAAGCAGGTCAGCTTTTTCTCCAGCGAAATGCGCAGGCTCTCCTCGTTCATGTAAGCCAGTGTCAGCACCTGATTCGTATCCGCGTCCACGACGATTGCCGGAACCAGACCTTTCTCGTCAAATTTTATTTCCTCAACATTAACCATGTCATGTCTCCTTATCTTGCCGGTATTCCTGCCTTTGCCATTGCTGCTTTCAGATCCGAAATCTCAACCTCCCTGAAGTGGAAGATGCTCGCCGCGAGTCCTGCGTCTATCTCCGGGATCTCCGTGAAGAGCTCGATGAAGTCGTCGATGCATCCGGCTCCTCCCGACGCGATGACGGGAACGCTGACCGCCTCGCAGACTTTCTTCAGCAGCGGAATGTCGAAGCCTTTTTTCACTCCGTCTGTGTCAATTGAATTGACTACGACCTCGCCGGCTCCCATGTCCACGCAGCGCCGGATCCATTCGATGGCTTCCATGCCCGTGTTCTCGCGTCCGCCTTTGGCGAAGACTCTGTACACTCCGTCGATGAGCGAAATGTCCGCTGACAGAACAACGCACTGGTCGCCGTAGAGCTTCGCTGCCTCGCCTATTATGGACGGGTTCCTGATGGCTCCCGAATTCACGCTGACTTTATCCGCGCCGCACTTCAGCACTCTGTCGAAATCCTCAATGGTGCTGATGCCTCCGCCTACTGTCAGAGGAATAAAAACGTTGGACGCTGTCTCGGTGAGTATCTCTGTGAACAGTTTTCTTCCGTCGCTTGACGCTGTTATGTCATAAAAGACCAGCTCGTCCGCGCCCGCCTGGGTGTAGAACTTTGCCAGTTCCACAGGCGAGGAGACGTCGTTCAGGTCTTTGAATTTTGTGCCTTTTACCACCCTGCCGTCTTTTACGTCCAGACAGGGAATTATTCTCTTTGTTATCATCGCGCTACCTCTATAGCCTCTCTCAGATCTATGGCGCCGGTGTAATACGCCTTTCCTATTATCGCTCCGTACAGTCCCCGCGCCGCCAGCCGCTTCACGTCGTCGATCGTTGATACTCCTCCTGAAGCAACAAGCTGCATGCCGAACTGCTCCGACAGTTTTTCATATAGCTCGTGGTTCGTTCCTTTCATCGCCCCGTCTCTGGAAATGTCCGTGACGATGATCGTCTTCACCCTAAGCTCCTGCATCTGCCCGCAGAAATCTTCGGCCGTGATCTGCGTCTTCTCGGTCCATCCTTTTATCGCGACGAAGCCGTCTTTAAGGTCGATGCCTACAGCGATTTTTTCGCCCCACCGGCCCACCGCCTCCTCGAGAAATCCGCGGTCGGTCACCGCTGCAGTTCCGAGAATCACGCGGTCAAGGCCCGCTTCCATGTACTTTCCTATGACTTCTGTGCTTCTTATTCCGCCACCGATCTCGCAAAAGCAGCCGCTCTCCTCCTTGATCCTGCAGACTGTATCGAAGTTCGGGGTCGTGCCGTCTTTCGCGCCTTCAAGATCCACTATGTGTATCTGGCGCGCCCCCGCCGCCGCGAAATCTCTTCCGATTGATGGCGGGTCCTCACTGTATATTGTCATGTCCTCGTACCTGCCGCGCAAAAGCCTCACGGCCTTTCCGTCGAACAGGTCTATTGCGGGAAATATCTTCATTATCTACCTCTTGCAATCAAATCTCACAGAAAGCTCTCAGAATATCCAGTCCTACATTGCCGCTCTTCTCAGGGTGGAACTGGCATCCGTATACGCTGCCGTTTCTCACTGCCGCAGTGAGCGTCGCGCTGTATTCAGTCACGGCGATGGTGCTCTCGTCGCAGTCCGCCCCGTAGAAGGAATGGACGAAGTAGACGTGGTCGCCCTCTTTTGTGTACTTGAACAGCGGGTCCTTTTCTCCTTTGAACTTCAAAGCGTTCCAGCCGATGTGCGGAATCTTGTATCCTTCGGGAACTACGTCTTTGATAGGAACAATGCTCCCTTTGATAAGACCCAGCCCTTCGTGTTCTCCGTACTCGTAGCTCTTCTCAAACAGCAGCTGCATGCCCAGGCAGATTCCCATGAGCGGCTTTCCTGCCTTTGCCTGCTGTATTACAATGTCGGCCATTCCGCTTTCGCGGAGCTTATCCGCTGCATCCGCGAACGCCCCGACGCCCGGAAGAATGATCCGGTCCGCCGCTTCAATTTCGGAGCGGTCCGCAGTAACGCGCGCTTCCTGTCCGATGTATTTAAGTGAACTCTGCAGGGAAAACAGATTTCCCACGCCGTAGTCAATTATCGCAATCACTAGAGAACTCCTTTCGTCGACGGTATCTCATCCGCGAAGTCTTCTTCTATACGCACGGCCTCGCGCATGCTTCTGGCTGCCGATTTGAACGCACCCTCAATTATGTGGTGGGAATTCGTGCCGGCGATTTTTCTGATGTGCAGATTGCACGCCGCGCTTCTGGCGAATCCCATCCAGAACTCCTCTACGAGCTCCGTATCGAAGGTGCCGACCTTCGCCGTCGGAATGTCCAGCGCAAAACCAAGATAACACCTTCCCGAAAAATCCACTGCCGTAAGAATCAGCGACTCATCCATCGGTATGATGGCGCTGCCGTATCTGCTGATTCCTTTTTTATCGCCGAGAGCTTTCGCGAAAGCATCGCCCAGCGCGATTCCGATGTCCTCGACCGTGTGGTGATCATCGACATCCGTATCTCCCTGACATCTTATGTCCAGATCAAATCTGCCGTGCTTTGCGAAAAGCGTCAGCATATGGTCGAGAAAACCGACGCCTGTTTCGATGTCGGATTTTCCCGCGCCGTCGAGATTCAGCTTCAGCGCGATGTCTGTTTCGGCCGTCTTTCTGATGATTTCCGCTTCTCTCATTTCAGTTCCTCTATCACCTCTCCGAGAACTTCAAGGAACTTGTCCATCTGTTCTCTGCTTCCTATTGTTACTCTGTTGTACTGCGCTATCCGCTCCTTTGTGAAGTGACGGATCAGCACTCCTCTCTTCTTCATTTCCTCATATATCCTGCCGCCGTCCACGTCCGGATGCTTCATGAACACAAAGTTCGCTGACGAATCGGTAAGCTCAAAACCCATGGCGTTAAGCTGTTCCTGCGTATATCGCCTATTAACGATGATCTCCCCGCAGTTCTTTTGGGTGTACTCCTCTTCCTCAAGGACCCCCAGGCCGGCCGCCATGGTCATGGAGTTCACATTATACGGATTCGTCGAGAACCTGATGGTCTGAAGATCGGTTATTATCTCCTTTGAAGCAACTCCGAAGCCTAGCCTGCCTCCCGCCAGCGATCTGGATTTTGAGAAGGTCTGAACGACCAGCAGGTTGTCGTACTTCTCAAGCAAAGGCAGACTGCTCTCCGCTCCGAAATCCACGTACGCCTCATCCACGACTACCAGATCCTCCGGATTTCCGGCGAGAATTTCCTCAATCTGCCCGCGTGTAAGAGCGACGCCTGTATGTGCGTTCGGATTGGCGATGAAGATCGTTCCGTCGGCGCCAATGTAATCGGCTGTGTTGATTCTGAACTCTTCTCCGAGGGGAATCTCTCTTGCGGGTACGCCGTTCATGTCCGCGAAGACCGGGTAGAACCCGTAGGTTACATCCGGGAACACGGCAGGTTTTTCACTGCCGCAGAAAGTCATGAACGCGAAATTCAGCACCTCGTCGGAGCCGTTGGTTATAATCAGGTTTTCACTTGTCAGTTTCACTCCGCTGTCAGCGGACAGTCTCCCGGCAAGCGCGTCTGACAGAACTCTGCAGTCCGGGTCGGAATAGAGATTCAGACTCTTCGCCGCTTCAGCCGCGTTTTTCTGCGCTGTCTGCGCAGGCGGGAACGGAGACTCATTCGTATTCAGTTTCAGGTACTTCTGATCCTGAGGCTGTTCGCCCGGTGTGTATGGTTCAAGGTCTCTGTACCTGCTGTTTAAAAATCTGCTCATGTTGCCTTTGCCTGTTATTCTTTTACGCTCTCAAGGCTGCGTGTTATCTCTACGATCTTCTTCGTTTTGAATTTGAAGCTGGATTTGTTTGAAATCAGGCGCGCGCTTATCTCCGTGATTACATCGACAACCTCCAGGTTGTTCTCGCGGAGAGTTGTGCCTGTTTCAACAAGGTCGACTATGACATCGGAAAGCCCCAGTATCGGAGCAAGTTCGATTGAACCGTTAAGATGGATTATGTCTATGTCCGTTCCTGAGGCGGCGTAAAATTCGCGGGCCACGTTGACGAACTTCGTGGCGACCCTCAGCTCGTTGTCTCTGTCATAGCTGAAACCGGCGGGCCCTGCCACCGCCATGCGGCACTTGCCTACGTTCAGATCGAGAAGCTCATACACATCGCTTCCGGCTTCCATTAGAATGTCTTTGCCGGCCACGCCGATGTCGGCCGCGCCTCTCTCAACGTAAATCGCCACGTCGGAAGGCTTTACCCAGAAGTACCTGACGCCGACCTCCGGATTTTCGAAGATCAGCTTCCTGTTCTTCTCTTTTATTGAAGGGCACTCGTATCCGGCTTTTTCGAACATGCTGTAGACTTTGTCCCCGAGCCTTCCTTTAGGGAGCGCGATGTTGATCATTTCATTCACCGATCTCCACCTCCTCCCCGTCGAACTTGGAGAGCTTGCCCATGCTGTCGATGTAGACGCCGAAGCCTATGGCGCGGGACGTCCGCTTCATCCGCTTCATGAGTTTGTCGTACTGGCCGCCTGAGAGAACCCCGTCCGGAATGCCCGCAGCAAAACCCTTGAAGATTATGCCGTTGTAGTACTTCAGGTCGCTGACGACCGAGAAGTCTATGTTCAGCATGTCTTCAAGCCCCGCCCTCTTAAAGGCTTCAACAACCTTCTTGAGGGCGCTGATGCTTTTGCCAAAGGAAACCTTCTCTTCAAACGAGAAGAGGCTGTTCTCCAGGAATTCCGCTTCGAGCTTTTGGATAACTTCGTCCGGATTGCCGTATGTGGTGACCAGCGTCTTCAGAAGCTCTGCTTTTGCGGGACCCAGGTCTGCGCTGCGGCACACCCGCTCAAGTCCGTGCGCGTTCTTGCTGCTTATGCACATCGTGAGCTGCTCTTCGGTTTCCCTGGATATGTTGCAGCTTTCGAAAAGCTGCGTCAGAATGTCAAGATTCGATACATCCAGTTTGGCGTCGTCGCTCAGAACGTTCATGCTTTCCGCCGCCAGCAGAAGAACCTCGCTGATGCACTCGTCGTCGACAGCGCCGAGACACTCCAGCCCTACCTGCATTATCTCTTTGAAGTAGTGCGTCTTCGGCGAGACTCTGTAGATGTTCTCGTTGTAGAAGAGCTTGATAATGCGGTTGCCGATGTGCCTGTTGTTCTTGACTATCGACAGGGTAACGTCCGGCTTGAGCGCCATGAGCATCCCGTCCGTATCCGTAAATGTTATTATCTGTCCTGAATCCAGGAAGTCCATGTTTGAAGCATAGAGTTCGAATTCCTCGAACTTGCTCATCCTGTACATCGAAAAGCCATGACTTGCGTACAGTGACCTGAGAGCAAACATGGCTTTTTCTTTGTTACTGAATATGTTCTTGTTTACTTTCATATCTCTATTCAAATCTGCTCAGTATTGATATTGCGTGTCCTTCCAGACCTTCCTGCCTTGCGAGCAACGCCACTTTATCCTTCGCTTCCTTGAGGGCTTCATTTCCGTAGTATGTCAGAGACATGGTCTTCGTGAAGTCGTCAACTGTCAGCGGGCCTGCGAATCTGGCCGTGCCTGAAGTCGGCAGTGTATGGTTAGGACCTGCGAAGTAGTCGCCCAGAGCTTCCGGACAGTTCTTGCCGATGAATACGGAGCCTGCGTTCTCGATCTTGTCGGCATATTCTTCTGCATCGTCAAGGAAGAGCTCCAGATGCTCAGGAGCCAGCTTGTTCGCCAGTTCGATTGCTTCATCGATGTTCTTGACTATGATGATCTTGCCGTTTACTTCTATGGACTCTCTGGCGATCTCCTGTCTAGGCAGGTTTGCCAGCTGTACCTCCAGCTGTTCAGCTGTTCTCTCTGCCACAAAGGTGTCCGGCGTGATAAGAACAGCCGTAGCCATTTTATCGTGCTCGGCCTGTGAAAGCATGTCCGCCGCTATGATGCGTGCGTCGCTGCCTTTGTCCGCGATAACCAGGACCTCACTCGGACCAGCGATGAGGTCGATTCCGACCTGACCGAATACCTGCTTTTTAGCCTCAGCTACATACGCGTTTCCCGGCCCTACGATCTTATCTACCATCGGCACTGATTTTGTTCCGTAAGCCAGCGCCGCAATTGCCTGCGCTCCTCCAATTCTGAAAACCCTGTCCACGCCGGCAATTCTCGCAGCGGCCAGAATTACAGGCGCAATGCTGCCGTTGCTGCTAGGAGGAGAAACCATTACGACTTCTTCTACTCCCGCGATCTTCGCCGGTATCGCGTTCATGAGAACTGTTGAAGGATATGCGGCCGTGCCTCCCGGAATGTAGATTCCAACCTTCTTGAGAGGAAGTACCTTCTGACGAAGTCTGATTCCGTCCTCTTCAAGTACATACCCTTCCTTAATCTGCGCTTTATGATAATATGCGATTCTGTCAGCCGCCTCCTGAAGTGTGTTCATTACTTCTTCCGGAACTTCTGCAACTGCAGCATCTATTTCCTCCTTGGTCAGCTCAAGACTGGTGATGTCCGCACCGTCCAGCGTCTTGCAGTAGTTGATGAGGGTAGGATCTCCGCCCATCTTAACGCTGAAAATAATGTCAGATACTACCGCGCTGACATCTCTGCCTGATCTGTCTCTGATAAGTACATCGTCCAGTGCATATTCGCCGTTTTTAAGAATCTTTATCATCTTCTTCTCCTTCAACCTTCAGTGCTTTATTGCTTTATCTGAATAAATAATTAAATTACTTTGATACTATAACGCTTCAGGCCTTTTCTGTCAAGGGATTCGGGAATATAAAAACCATTTCAATACAATAAAAGAGCCCGGACGTCTAAAACGGTCCGGGCATCCTCTTCTTTTAATGGATTTCCCTACAGCCATCTGTCCTCAGCGCGCTTCGCCGAGTTCTTCAGATGTCTCTCAACAGCCCTTTTGGCCGCCGCTACATCACCGGCTTCGATTCCTTCGTAGATCTTTCTGTGCTCTTCCAGAATCTTCTCCAGATTTTCACGTCTCGCCAGGATTCCCTTGCGGGCCAGGTCAATGTACTCCTGATACGACATGAGAGCCTGCATTATGAACCTGCTTCTGGTCATCTGGTAAATAATCCTGTTGAACTCCTCGTCCGCGAGGGCGAGCTTTTCAACCATTCCGTTGGAAGTGTACAGGCTCATGACTTCCAGCTGCTCCCTGAGTCTGTCCATGTCCTCTTCGGTCTTGTTCTTTATTGCCCACTCAACTGCCAGCTGCTCGACAGCGTTTCTGACAGCGTAAATATCAAACAGATCGGACTGTTCAAAGCCTTTGGCAAAACAGCCCTTGTTCGGGACATACTCAATCAGGTTTTCTTTTGTCAGATGTTTGAATGCTTCTCTTACGGGCGTCCTGCTTACTTTCAGCTCTTCCGCGATCTTGTTTTCAACAAGCTTCTCGCCTATTGAATAGTCACCGTTTATGATTCTTTCTCTCAGAATCTGTGCGATCTCATCAGCCAGAGAGCACTCTCCTTTAAGCACCTGATCTGCCATGCATCTTCACCTCCTACACGCCATTTGAAGATGGTTCCGTCGTAATGCTGCAGTGTTACAGCAGGTGGTTCTCAATTACCTGAACGTCAGGATCAAAGTCTTCAATCTGCAGATAATACTCAGCAGCATCGAAGAAGGCCTTCATCGGAGCAAGTCCGATAACCTCTGTTCCAATTACATTAACCCCATATCTGGCCGCTTCTCTTCTGACGAGTTCGAGAACTCTGTGGAGCGGTGTGATGTTGAAGTTTGTCATGTTGATGGAAACCTGGGCAACATTTCTCTCTTCGAGAAGCAGACCCATGGCCTTTACGCACTTGAAGCCACCCTTGACTTCTCTGATTATGTTCGCGATGTTCTTCGCGATTTCAACGTTGTCTGTCGCGAGGTTGATGTTGAATGCGATGAGCGGAGGTCTTGCGCCTACTGCTACAACGCCGCCTGTAGGGTGAATTCTGGCACCGCCGAAGTCAGGGCACCACTTTTCTTCCTTGACCTTTTCGGCCATTCCCTCGAACTGACCCTTTCTGATCTTGGCCAGGTTCTTTCTGTGCTTTGCAGTTGCGGAATCTTCATAGAGGAATACCGGCAGATCTGCTTCTGCGGCGATTCTTTCTCCAACCTTCTTGGACAGTTCGATGCAGTCTTCAGTTGTCGCTTCCTTGATTGGAACGAACGGCATTACGTCGACGCAGCCCATTCTCGGATGTCCGCCTTCATGCTTTGTGAGGTCGATGAGTTCAACTGCCTTCTTGGCCAGTTTTACGCTTGCCTCTTCACATGCTTCCGGGCTTCCCATGTATGTGATAACCGATCTGTTGTGTGTTTCATCTGATGAATAATCGAGAAGTGTGCATCCAGGAGTGTTCCTGATCTGATCTACACACGCTTCGATAACTTCCTTGTTTCTTCCTTCGCTGATGTTAGGAATGCTCTCTATGATTTTTGCCATTACAGTTCCTCCTCTATTGCCTTGTATAATCTGTCCGCTATAGCGCTTCCTTCTTCAAGAATTTTCTTTCCTTCCGCTTCTGCCTCGGCAGCAAACGCTTCGTCCTTGACTCCCGGCAGGTTGATCTTCACGTTCATCCATGCGCCGCGGATTCCTGCCATGAAGTTCAGAACTCCGACTCCCAGATCGCTGGCGCAGTTCTTGTTGAAGTGTCCGTAGAGTCTGTCGGCAAGTCTGAGTCCTTCCATGCCCATCTTCATAACGCTGAGCGGAACCTTTGTTGCCTCAAGAGTGCCGTCCGCAATGGCCTTTTTTCTTGCAGCCTTGTCCTCATCGGTCTCCTTCGGCATCTTGAAAGCCGCTGCTACCAGATTGTAGGCGTCAGTATCCTTGTCAATGGCCGCCTTAAGGTCTCCGTAGAGGGTCTGTGCTTCCTCTTTGATCTGCCCGCAGAGTTCATGGTCGTCCGCGTATTTCTTCTTGGAAATCGTAAGGTCGCAGACCATGGAAACGAGGGCCGCTCCCTGAGCGCACGCGAGAGCGCTGACGCTTCCGCCGCCCGGAGCAGGTTCATCTGAGATCAGGATGTCCAGATAATCATCCAGTTTCAGGTCGATCAGTTTCATGTTCTATCTTCTCCTTTTTCTTCTATGTATAATAACTTCTATCTTCTTACCGCAACTTCACCTTTCTTGATGACTCTGTCTACAAGATTCGATCCGAATCTGTAGCAGACCATCTCAAAATCAGGAGCGTTCCATATTACGAGGTCCGCCTGCTTGCCAACCTCCGCCGTTCCGACTTTGTCTCCCAGTCCTATCGCGCACGCTGGATTGATTGTTACCGCCGTAAGCACTTCCTCAGGTGTCAGCTTGTACTTGAGACAGCCGAGGTTGATAACGAACTGCAGATTCAGAGACGGACATGAACCAGGATTGAAATCGCTGGCCATGGCTACAGGAATGCCCTTTTCCACCATCGTCCTCGCCGGCGCGTACGTCTTGCCGAGGTAGAATGATGTTGCCGGCAGGCACATTGCTGTTACGCCGCCCTCCGCCATGGCATCCATTCCGGATTCTGTTATGGCGATAAGGTGTTCCGCGGAAGCAGCTCCCAGTTCTCCCGCCAGTTCTGTTCCGCCGATAGCTTCAATCTCATCGGCGTGTATTTTTAGTCCGAAGCCCATTTCGTGAGCGCAATTCAGATACTTTCTGCTCTGCTCCGCGTTGAAAACTGAATCCTCGCAGAAAACATCGCAGTAGTCCGCCAGATTTCTCTTTCTTATCTCAGGCAGAATCTCCTTGCATGTCATCTCAATGTAATCGTCGCCTCTTCCTTCAAATTCAGGTGGAACTGCGTGAGGCCCCAGGAATGTAGGGACGACATCCATCTCGTGATCTTCGCCGAGAGCCTTGATAACCTCGAGCATCTTGATCTCTGACTCCATGTCCAGCCCGTATCCGCTCTTCGCTTCGCAGGAAGTCACTCCCATGCTCATCATCTCATCGAGGAATCCTCTGGTCTTTTCATAGAGTTCCTCTTTGCTCGCGCTTCTGGTCTTGCGCACTGTGTCGAGGATTCCGCCGCCCGCTCTGAGGATGTCCAGATAATCTGCTCCCGCCAGCTTCATGGCGATCTCGTGCTGACGGTACCCTCCGAACACCAGATGTGTGTGTCCGTCGACCAGTCCCGGGGTGACCAGTTTTCCTTCAGCGTCGATTTCTTCGTCAAACTCACCGCCGGGGAGTTTTCCGTCCGCGGTTATTTCTTTTATGATGCCATCTTCAATCGCAACAGCGGCGTTTATGTACTTTTCATTGACGCCCTGCTTGCTTCCTTTATGGCTGTAGCTGCCTGCAGGCGTCTGCAGGCAGCCGATGTTTTTGATCAGTACTCTTCCCATTTGCTGCTTCCCCTTCTACTTGACGAATTTGTCGACTGTTTCGTCGATAATGCTGTCTTCTACCAGATAAGGAATGGTGATGTGGCCTTTGCCCGCATAGTTCTTGTTGTACTCTACGGAGGTCTCGATGGCGTGTTCGTTTCTCGCCCAGTTTCTTCTGGCAACGCCGCCCATTACATCCCACATCATGGCTGAGTGGAGAATCTTGTCAACTCTTTCGCTTCCGTCGAGGAGCAGCCCGAATCCGCCGTTGATGGCTTTGCCGATTCCTACGCCGCCGCCGTTATGCAGAGCGCAAAGGCTCATTCCTCTGGCTGCGTTTCCTGCGTAGCACTGAACTGCCATGTCGGCCATTACGTTTGATCCGTCCTTGATATTTGATGTCTCTCTGAATGGAGAGTCTGTTCCTGATACGTCGTGGTGGTCTCTTCCCATCATGACCGGGCCGATCTTGCCCTCTCTTACCAGTTTGTTGAAAGCGAGACCGATGTCTCTTCTGCCTTCAGCATCCTGATAGAGGATTCTTGCCTGAGTTCCTACGACCAGCTTGTTCTTCTCTGCGTCTCTGATCCAGATCCAGTTGTCTCTGTCCTGACCGCGTCTGTTAGGATCGATTACATCCATTGCAGCCTGGTCGGTTGCTCTGAGATCTTCAGGCTTTCCGGAGAGGCATACCCATCTGAATGGTCCGTAGCCGTAGTCAAAGAGTACAGGTCCCATGATGTCTTCAACATATGAAGGCCAGATGAATCCGTCTTTGTCGTCGATTCCGTTCTTTGACAGCTCCTTAACTCCCGCATCGTACATGGCTTTCATGAAGGAGTTGCCGTAGTCGAAGAAGTAAGTTCCCTTCTCTGTGAGAGCCTTGATTGCTGCGTAATGTCTGTGGAGAGTCTTGTCGACCTCCTTGCAGAACTTGTCTCTGTCTTCGTGGAGCATCTGAGTTCTTTCCTCAAATGTGTATCCGACAGGGCAGTATCCGCCGTCATATACATTGTGGCATGAAGTCTGGTCTGAAAGCAGGTCGATGTGGAAGTTTCTTTCCACTGCCGATTCGAGCAGATCTACGATATTTCCGTGATATGCGATCGAAATGCTTTCCTTTGCGTCAATCTTTTCCTGGGCGAGCTTGAATACTTCGTCCAGATCCTGGCATACTACATCGACCCAGCCCTGATCGTGTCTTGTGTCGATTCTTGACTGGTCAACTTCAGCGAAGATGCCGACAGCGTTTGCGATGTTTGCAGCCTTAGGCTGAGCGCCGCTCATTCCGCCCAGACCGGATGATACGAATGTCTTTCCTGCCAGATCTCCGTCTTCCGGAACGCCAAGTTCCTTACGTCCTGCGTTGAGGATAGTGTTGAATGTTCCGTGAACGATTCCCTGCGGTCCGATGTACATCCATCCGCCCGCGGTCATCTGTCCGTAGTTTGCTACGCCCATTTCCTCAGCGACTTCCCAGTCCTCCAGGTTGTCGTACATGCCGATCATCATTGAGTTTGTGATGATGACTCTCGGCGCTTCCGGCTTTGAAGGGAACAGGCCGAGAGGATGTCCTGATTCAACAACCAGAGTCTGTTCGTCTGTCATCTCTTCCAGATATCTCTTGATGAGATTGTATTGGAGCCAGTTCTGGCATACGGAACCTGTTTCTCCGTATGTAACGAGTTCGTATGGATAAAGGGCTACCTCAAAGTCCAGATTGTTGTCGATCATAACCTGGAAGGCCTTACCCGCGAGGCAGTTGCCTTTGTACTCATCGATTGGCTTTCCGTATATTCTGCCTGCAGGTCTGTATCTGTAAGCGTATACTCTTCCATATGTCTTCAGCTCTTCCATAAATTCCGGCGCGAGTTTTTCATGAAGTTCTTCCGGAACATAACGCAGCGCGTTTCTGAGCGCAATCTTAGTCTGCGCCTTCGTAAGTCTGAAACCTCTGTCCGGCGCTCTTCTGATTCCTTCCTGAAACTCAGGCATCTCCGGATATCCCAGATCAAGCTTGATTGTCATTGCGTTTGCGATCGCTTTGTTTTCTAACATTGGATTTCCTCCTTCTCTTCGGAATTTATTTCAGATTGATTACTTTGTCTACTGCTTCATTTAATGAGAAGTCCTTGACCATCTCGTCAAATTTCTTCAGCTCGTCGATCATGATGATGTCTTCTTCGATTGGATCGGCCTTTGTTCTGATGAACTCATAAGCAACCCTTGTTGCAGGCGCCAGGTTGTCGATACCCTTCTCGCCCTGCTCCTGTCTGAGCCAGATCGCCTGAGCTGCCGCTGAAAGCTCGATGCCCAGAACCTTCTGAGCGTTGTCGAGAACCATCGCCGCAGTTCTGGCAGAAGTTGTTCCCATGGATACGTGGTCTTCCTGATTTGCTGAAGTCGGAATCGAGTCGACGCATGCAGGATGGTCATATACCTTGTTCTCTGAAACCATGGATGCCGCAGCGTACTGTGCGATCATGTAACCTGAGTTGAGACCGCCATTCTTTACGAGGAATGCAGGCAGTCCCTCTGAAAGCTGAGAGTTTACAAGTCTTTCGATTCTTCTCTCTGAAACGTTTGCCAGTTCTGATATCGCTATCTTGAGGAAGTCAAAGGCAAGAGCCATCGGCTGTCCGTGGAAGTTTCCGCCGGAAATTACTTCGTCCTCTTCCGCGAATACCAGAGGGTTGTCTGTTACGGCGTTGATTTCAATTGTAACTTTATCATAAACATACTGTATGGCGTCTCTTGAAGCTCCGTGAATCTGAGGCAGGCATCTCTGCGAATACGGATCCTGAACCTTAGTCTCATGCAGCCATCTGGCGTTGTATGATCCGTCGAGAAGTCTTCTCATGTTTTCCGCTTCTATCATCTGACCTTCGTGGCCTCTGATGGCGTGTACCTTAGGGTCATATGCCTTGCGGATCGCATGCATCGCTTCACCTGTCAGCGCGCCTGCTATGTCAGCTGTTTTGAGAAGCTGCATGGCGTCGTAGAGAACGTTTACACCTACAGCCGTCATCATCTGTGTTCCGTTGTTGAGCGCCAGTCCTTCCTTGGCCGCAAGCTCTACCGGCGTAAGGCCTTCCGCTTCAAAAGCTTCCTTAGCTTCAACGACCCTGCCTTTGTACTCGACCATTCCCATTCCGATGAGACCGAGTGCTATGCAGGACAGCGGCGCCAGGTCGCCTGATGAACCTACTGATCCTTTCTCAGGAACGATAGGGACGATATCGGCGTTCAGCATGTCTATCATTGTCTGAATAGTTGAAAGGCGAATGCCTGAGAATCCTCTTGTCAGATTGTTGCATCTCAGAAGCATTGCCGCTCTGACATAGTGTTTAGGATAAGGATTACCCATTGCGCAGGTGTGGCTCATGATGAGATTTTTCTGAAGCTGCGCAGTATCCTCGAACGAGATTTTGACGTTTGCAAATCTTCCGAAACCAGTTGTCAGTCCGTAGATTACCGCGTCGTTTTCGAGTTTCTCTCTGACGTAGTCTCTGGATCTGTTTACTGTGATCTTAGCATCTTCGGTGATTTCGACTTTCTCGTAATGTCTGCTGACGTTGATTACGTCTTCAATAGTAAGACTCTTTCCATCGATTCTGACTGTCATGGCTTTTCTCCTTTGCCTTGTATGATTAAGATTTACGATTTAGACTCGTTTGGAATAATTATACCCAAATTACCGCATAAATACTATACTTTTGGCAAAATTTGCCACTTCACTAAAGAGTTAATGCTTTGTCGCAGTAAAGCAGCTTTCAAGGCGTGAAAAAAACGCCGCGGCTCTTTGTCCGCAGCGGTTTCCTAAGACGTTTCAGACGACTGATCAGTCTGTCGTATAGTTGTCGAAATATCCCTGTATGAATACTATCGGAGTGCCCTTGTCTCCTGAGCCTGAAGTCAGGTCGCACAGTGAGCCGATCAAATCTGTCAGCTGACGAGGTGTCGTTCCCTCTGATTCCATCTTGCCCACAAGGCTTCCGTCCTTCTCAGTGATTCTGCCCGTGATGGCTTCCTTGAGAGCATCGCCGGAAAGGTCAGCGAAATCGTTATCCGCCAGGTACTTGAGCTTGAGCTCATTCGGCGTACCTTCAAGACCCTTGGTGTAAGCTACGCCTACTCTAGGATCGGCCAGCTCCCAGATCTTTCCGACAGGATCCTTGAACGCTCCGTCGCCGTAAATCATTACTTCGACGTTCTTGCCTGTCCTCGCCTTGAGGTCGGCCTGCATCGCTTCGACCAGCTCCTGGCTCTCAGCGTATCTCGGGAAGAGCTTGACAGTGTCTTCCGTCGCTTTGTTGGACCCGAGAAGTCCGAACATCTCGTTGTATCCGCTTCCGTCAACAGGTGCTGTCAGGATGTCATCGAGTCCGCAGACTCTCTCCGCGCCCGCTGCCTTCAGCAGTCTCTTGCTTCTCTCTCTTGTGTGGATGTCACAAGTCAGAACGTTCTTCGTGTAGTTCAGGATCTCTTCAGCGTGGTTGGCAAAGATGATTTCAACCTCTGCGCCGCATTCCCTGATCAGGTCGCCGTAGTACTGTACGTAATCAACGCCAGTGAACTGGTGCTTGTTCTCTCCGAAGAGTTCTCTGTACTTAGCCAGATCAAGCACATCACTGTACGGATTGATGCCGGCTTCATCTACCTGATCCATTGTGATCAGAGCATTGCCGACCTCATCGCTCGGATAGCTCAGCATGAGAACGATCTTCTTCGCGCCCTTTGCTATGCCCCTCAGGCAGATGGCGAATCTGTTTCTGGAGAGAATAGGGAAGATGACTCCAACTGTCTCCCCGCCCAGCTTGGCCTTAACGTCCGCGGCGATTGCGTCGACGCTGGCGTAATTGCCCTGAGCCCTTGCCACGACTGACTCCGTTACACAAACGACGTCTCTGTCTCTGACTTCGAAACCGTCCGTTTCACCCGCTCTGAGCAGGCTGTCCACGACAATCTGTCCGATGTTGTCACCCTCGCGGATGATTGGGCACCGGATGCCCCTTGAAACTGTTCCAACGTTTCTTTCCATTGTTGACCTTCTTTCTATATTAACTAACATTATTTACATATTCATGCCGGTTGCTTTCTTACGTTACCGCATTATAGCGCAAAAGCAACCTTCTCTTTTTCTGATTGTTTCACGTGAAACAATTTGCGGAACCCCAATCAGCCCAGGCTCCTGAGCAGGTCTATGAGCCTCTCGAGTTCATCCGCGCTGTAGAATTCTATCTCGATTTTGCCTTTCTTTCCCTTGCGGTTGAGATTGACCTTTGTGCCGAGAACGCTGCGCAGATCTTCCTCCACTCTCTTCTCGTCCGCGGTCTTCGTCTTTCTCTTTGCCGGTTTTGACGCCGGTGCCTTGGCTTCTTTTGCCATGGCTTCTATCTGCCTTACGGACAGGCCTTCTTCTGCAGCCTTGACAGCAAGCTCAACCTGTTTCTGCTTGCTCTTGACCGCTGCGAGGGCGCGGGCGTGTCCTGTGCTGATCTTCCCTTCAGCCGTTAGCTCCTGCACTCTTGCCGGAAGCTTCAGAAGTCTGAGGCTGTTGGTGATATATGGTCTGCTCTTGCTCACGCTGTAGGACACCTGCTCCTGCGTCAGACCGTAAGCGTCAATCATCTGCTTGAGGCCTTCTGCCTCTTCTATTGGATTCAGGTCCTCTCTCTGCATGTTCTCGATGATGGCAAGAAGCATGTTCTCTTCATCGCTGAGCTCCTTGACGATGCAAGGAATCTCTTTGAGGCCTGCCATCCTGGCAGCTCTCCACCGTCTTTCTCCCGCGACCAGCTCATATCCTTTGCCGAGTTTGCGCAAAACAACAGGCTGGATTACGCCGTGTCTCTCAATGGACGCCGACAGTTCCTCCAGCTTCTCATCGTCAAAAGTCTTTCTCGGCTGGGCCGAATTCGGCCTGATGTCATCAATGCTGACATAAAGAACCCCTCCCTCTTCCGAAGGAGCTTCTTCTGTCTTGGCTGCTGTCTGCTTTTTTCTGGCGGCCGGCTTCTTCTCCGCAGGCGCTACCTCCGCGTCTCCGAAGAGGGCTTCTAGGCCTTTGCCCAGGCCTTTGGCTTTGGTCTTTGCTGCCATTTATCTCTCCTTTTCGTTTTCGAGGAATTCTTCCGCAAACTCCATGTACGCCTGCGCTCCCGTGGATCTCGGGTCGTACTGGATTACCGGCATGCCGTGGCTTGGCGCTTCAGCAAGCCTTACGTTCCTTGGGATTACCGTGGTGTACACCTTTTCCTTGAAGTACTTTTTGACTTCCTCTACGACCTGAGCTGATAAATTCGTTCTTCCGTCGAACATGCTCAGAATGACGCCTTCTATCTCTAGTCCCGGATTCATGTGCGTTCTCACAATATCAATGGTGCTCATGAGCTGGCTTACGCCTTCAAGAGCATAGAATTCGCACTGGATTGGAATCAGGACGGAATCTACCGCCGTAAGAGAGTTTATGGTCAGTATGCCAAGTGACGGCGGACAATCAATGAATATGTAATCGTAGTCCGGCTTAAGTACGTCTATCGCCATCTTCAGCCGCTTCTCTCTGCCCGCCATGTTAATAAGTTCAACCTCTGCTCCCGCCAGCTGCACGCTTGCCGGCATAATGTCAAGATTAGGAACTCCGGTAGGGATTACTGCCTCAGCAGGATGGTGATCGTCTTCGATCAGTATCTCGTGCGTAGTCAGCTCCAGGTCCTTCTTGGTTATTCCCACACCACTTGTCGTGTTCCCCTGAGGGTCTATATCCAGGATCAGAACCTTCTTACCCTTGAGAGCCAGGCATGCAGCCAGATTGATATTGGTGGTCGTCTTGCCGACGCCGCCTTTCTGATTAAATATAGCTATCGCCTTACCCACTTTTACCTCCTTTTCATCTTCTAGTTAGGTCACTATGATTATATACCATCGCATTTTTTCTTTCTACAATAAAGAGTCAAAAAATGTGAAAACCCGAAAAAATTTTTCAATGTTTCACGTGAAACATTTCCATTCTCTTCGGGTTGCTTCCATTTATTTCCATTTAGTGTGGCGCTCTGTTTTTTCTTCCGCATTTTCTACAGTGGTTTCCTCGCCGGGGTGCCCGCCTTTCTCGGATATGTCTTTGGGGTCGGGCTGACTTTTTTTATGATTACAAGACTGTGCCCCAGATGAGGCAGCTTCCGTATTTCGGTTTCGCCTCCGCCGAGACGCCTGATTGCTTCCTTCGAATCGCCTATTTCCGATTCACAATCGGCGCCCTTGTAAGCGATAAAGGATCCGCCGACCCTGACGAATGGAATGCAGTACTCACTGAGCACCCGCATGTTGGCCACAGCTCTGGATACGCACAGATCAAACGCTTCCCTGTAGTCTCCCGTCCTGGCCAGGTCCTCCGCCCGTCCGTGCACGGCGCGTACGTTTTTTATGCCGAGCTCGTCACATATCTGCTGTACTATCTTTATTCTCTTGGCAAGTGAATCCATGAGAACGAATTCCTTCTCCGGATAGCAGACTGCGAGGGGAACCCCGGGGAATCCGCCGCCTGTTCCGACATCGCAAATAGACGATGATTCAGTAAACTCAAGGGTTTCAGCGCACAAAAGTGAATCTACAAGATGCTTCTGAACGAACTCTTCCCTGTCGGTTATAGCAGTCAGATTGACCTTTTCATTCCACTGCAGGACCTTCTCCATGTACCGGATCAGGACGTCTGCCTTTGCATCGGCTTCCTCAATATTCAGTTTATCCATCAGCTTCGTAAGGTCGCTCATTATTTTCTCCGTGAGTTCTTCTCCAGATGTATCAGCAGCACATTTATATCAGCCGGCGACACCCCTGAAATTCTCGACGCCTGTCCGACAGACAGCGGCTTGTGGTCGTTTAGCTTCTGCCGGGCTTCGATTCTCAGCCCGTCTATCTTTGAATAATCTATGTCGCTGCTCAGCTTCTTTCCTTCGAGCCTCTTGAACTTCTCTATCTGTGCGAGCTGCTTCTGTATGTATCCGCCGTACTTGATTTCGACTTCCATGGAAGTCTTCTGGTGGCGCGAAAGCTCAGGTCTGTCCGGATCTATTGGAGCGATGTTATCATATGTGATCTCAGGCCTTCTGAGAAGTTCATGAAGCGACTGGGCAGACTTGAGCGGAGCAGTCCCCAGTTTCTCCAGCAGCGGATTGGCTTTCTCAGGGCTTACGACCGCATGCTGCAGCCTTTGCGTTTCCTTTTCTACGGCCGCTTTTTTCTCGAGAAATCTTCTGTATCGGTCTTCCTTGACAAGACCCACTTCGTGGCCGAGTTCCGTAAGTCTCAGATCCGCGTTATCCTGCCTGAGCATAAGCCTGTACTCAGCTCTGCTCGTCATGATTCTATATGGTTCGTTTGTGCCTTTGGTCACAAGATCGTCAAGCAGAACGCCGATGTACGCCTGGCTTCTGTCGAGGACAAAAGGCTCTTTTCCGTCAAGCTTGAGCACAGCGTTGATTCCCGCCATGAGCCCCTGGGCCGCGGCTTCTTCATATCCGGAGCTGCCGTTGAACTGCCCGCTGCAGAACAGGTTCTCGATCGTCCTGTTCTCAAGGCTGATCTTAAGGTCAAGCGGATCGATGCAGTCGTACTCTATGGCGTAGGCAGGTCTTACGATCCTAAGATTTTCAAGTCCTTCGATCGTCTCATAAAAAGCCTGCTGCACATCCTCCGGCAGGGATGACGACATCCCCTGTATGTACATCTCGTCTGTATCCAGTCCTTCAGGTTCGATGAAGAGCTGATGACGTTTTCTGTCAGCGAACCTGTTGACTTTGTCCTCAATGGACGGGCAGTAGCGCGGTCCGACGCCTTCGATCTTGCCGCCGAAGAGAGCCGACCTGTGGAAGTTCGCCCTTATGACGTCATGTGTTTTTTCATTTGTATATGTGAGCCAGCATCTTATCTGGTCTTTTTCGAGTTCGTCGTTCATGAACGAGAACGGAACGATCTCGCTGTCCCCGTCCTGCGGGATCATCTTGTCGTAGTCCAGGCTTTGCGCGAGGACTCTGGCCGGCGTTCCCGTCTTGAACCTTCTTATAGGAAGTCCGTATTCCCTGAGCCTTTCAGCAAGCTCCACGGATGGCGCGAGTCCGTTCGGCCCGCTGTCGTAGACGCTCTCGCCTATGAAAATCTTTCCCGCAAGAAATGTTCCCGTAGCGAGTATGACCGCGCGGCTTCTGTATACCGCTCCTGTTCTGAGAACAACGCCGCACGCCTTTCCGTCTTCGAGGATAAGGTCTACGACTTCGCCCTGTTTCATGTCGAGCAGCGGCTCCATCTCTATGGTTTTCTTCATCTCGAGATGGTACCGCGTCTTATCCGCCTGGGCTCTAAGGGAATGTACCGCCGGGCCCTTTGCAGTATTAAGCATCCTGCTCTGAATGAAAGTCTTGTCTATGTTTATGCCCATCTGTCCGCCGAGGGCGTCGATCTCCCTGACGAGGTGGCCTTTGCCTGTCCCGCCTATGGACGGATTGCACGGCATCATCGCCACAGCCTCCAGATTGATTGAAAGCATGAGCGTCTTTTTTCCCATTCTGGCCGCGGCAAGACCGGCCTCGCATCCCGCGTGGCCGGCGCCTATAACAATTATGTCGTATTCTCCCATTAGGAATTTTTCCATTGTATGCTCCTGATGTCAGTTGCCCGGATGTTACTTTCCGAGGCAGAATCTCGAGAAGACTTCGTCAAGCACTTCGTCGGAAACTGTCTCTCCGATTATCTCTCCCAGATAGTCGTATGCTTCTCTGATATCTATCTCTATTATGTCAAGGGCTTCTCCCGTTTCAGTGATCACTGCAGCGTCGCTGATCGACTGTCCCGCCTTCCGAAGAAGCTCCTCATGACGAACGTTGCTGACCATGACGCTGTCCTTCTGAGCCAGCTGCCCTCCGTACACGAGTTCCTCTATTTTATCTTCGATTTTATCAATGCCTTCACCTTTGATTAGACACGTTTCTATAACATCGCCATTAGGCGATCTGTCGCCCAGAACCGTTGGCGTTACTGCATTTCCAAGGTCCGTCTTGTTGAGGAGAACCATATGCCTCCTGTCTTTGAGGCGCTCCAGAATGTCTCTGTCTTCGTCTGTCAGAGGCTGGCTTGCGTCGGCGATAAAGACAACGAGGTCCGCGCTGTTGAACGCTTCCTTTGTCCTCTCTATTCCTATCATCTCCACCAGGTCCTCAGTCTCTCTGATGCCCGCGGTATCGATCAGATAAACAGGAATGTTTCTTATGCTCACGGCCTCTTCGATGGTATCCCTTGTGGTTCCCGGAATTTCGGTTACGATGGCCCTGGACTGTCTGAGCAGACAGTTCATGAGAGAGGATTTTCCAACGTTCGGCCGCCCTACAATTGCGACTCTTATTCCCTCTTTTATCATACGTCCCGCTCCGGCCGTCGCCAGCAGGCTGTCGATTTCATCCCCTGCGTCCTCAAGGTCCGCCAGAAGCTTTTCATATGTCAGCTGCTCGATGTCCTCGTCCGGGTAATCAATGTTAACCGTGATGTCGACGAGAATGTCTACGACCTGCGCCCTGATTTCACGTACCTTGCGGGACAGGTCTCCCTCCATCTGAGACAGAGCCGCTTCATACCCCGCGTCTGCTTTTGCTTTTATCACATCGATAACCGCTTCCGCCTGTGAAAGGTCCATTCGTCCGTTCAGGAACGCTCTCTTTGTGAACTCGCCCGGCTCGGCCATGCGCGCTCCCCGACGCAGCACGAGCGCCAGCGTTTTCCTGAGAGCGACAACGCTTCCGTGGCAGTTTATCTCCGCGACGTCTTCGCCGGTGTAGGTCGTCGGCCCTTTCATGTAGACCGCCAGAACCTCATCGATAACCTCTTCGGTTTCCGGATCGATTATTCTTCCAAAAGCCATTCTGCGGCTGGTTATGCTGCCTTTGCACACGAAAATCCCGCGGAGTATCCCGAGCGCTTCGGGTCCGCTTATTCTCACTATCCCTATTCCGCCTTCACCGTAGGCTGTTGAAATTGCCGCGATTGTCTCACACATGGTTCTAATGCAAAGGCCCGCGAAAAGCGGGCCCGGTCATGCTATTTCTTAAGTTCGATAACAACTCTTCTGTAAGGCTCTTCGCCTTCGCTTCTTGTCGTTATGTTAGGGTTCTTCTGCAGGGTTGCATGAATGACCTTTCTCTCGTAAGGGTTCATCGGCTCCAGACGGACATGCTTTCTGGTCTTTACAACCTTTGCTCCAAGTCTGTTCGCCAGCTGCTCCAGAGTCCTTTCTCTCTTGGCTCTGTAGTTCTCAGCATCGACTACGACCTTGGTGTACTTCTCCCTGTCCTTGTTTACGACAAGACTCGCCAGATACTGGATGGCGTCGAGAGTCTGACCTCTCTTGCCTATGACGGTTCTTGAATCCTTGCCGTTCATTTCGACATAAACGAGATCCTCGCCTACTCTGGCCTTAAAGGAAAGATCAAGTCCCATCTTCTCAGTTATGTCCTTGAGGAATGTAAGGGCTTCATGCTCTTCTACTTCCTTCAGATCGTTTATGTCCACATCGTCCAGAACGATGTTTCTTCTCTTTTCTTCAGGTTTTTTCTCCTGTGCTTTCTTTGTGTTAGGTTTTTTCTCCTGTTTCTTCTCCTTGGCTTTTGATTCCTTAGGTTTCGCCGGCTTTTCCGGTTTTTCCGGCTCTGCTGGTTTCTTCTTTTCAACTTTTACCTTTGCCAGCTTGGCGCCAATGCCCAGAAAGCCTTTTGTCGGTTCTTCAAGAACCGTTACTTCAACGTCTTCTCTGGAAACCTTCAGATCAATAAGGGCAAGCTCTACAGCTTCATCGATGTCTTTGCCCCATTTTTCTGTATAATCCATTATATTTCCTCCATGAGCAGGGACCTACAGACCTCTGTTCTTCTTTTCGATTTTCTCTCTGATCTGTCTTTCCTTCTGTTCTCTCTTGATCTTCTTTCTGATTGACTGCAGATGGATGTTGAATCCGATCTGAATGATCTGGCTTACCGCCCAGTAGAGCGCAAGTCCAGATGGGAATGATCTGGCCATCCACAGAATCATGATAGGGAAGATGTACTGCATCATCTTCATCATTGCCGCTGACTGGTTAGCCGCGTCTGATCCTGTGTCCTGCAGCATTCTGTTCATTGTGAACGCGATGAATGTAGCGACACCCGCGATAATAGGCAGAATCCACGGGTCCGGCTGGCTCAGGTCTTTGATCCAGAGGAATGGTTCATGGAACGCGAAGATCATGGAGTCCTTCGTTATGTATCTCAGCGGATTTCTGAGCAGTGCGAAGAGTCCCATGATAATAGGCATCTGAATGAGCATCGGAAGACAGCCGCCCATCGGGTTGAACTTCTCTTCCTTATAAAGCTCCTGCATCTTTATGTTCAGAGTCTCCTGGTCGTTGCCGTACTTGTTCTGAAGCGCCTTGATCTTTGGCTGCATTTCAGACATCATTGCAGTCGATTTGGTCTGCTTAATGTACAGCGGATAGAGACACAGTTTTACGAACACGGTAAAAATGATGATGGAGATACCGTAGTTTCCTATGAATCCATACAGAAGGTCAAGCAAAAGCCCCATAGGTTTTGCTATTATGCCTAGTATAGTGTACATTTACTAATTTCCTCCTATTTTAAAGGATCGTACCCGCCCTCATGAAAAGGATGACACTTCATTAGTCTCCTGATCCCGAGGTAGCTTCCTTTAAAAAATCCGTACTTCTCCAGAGCCTGAATACAATAAGTCGAGCAAGTAGGGTAGAACCTGCACCTTGGCGGGAAAAGCGGCGATATGAACTTCTGGTAGAATCTGATCATCGCGATAAAAACGTGTTTCATCGTCTTACCTTCCTGTTACTTTTCCTCTTGCGGCCGCGTTCATCATTGATTTTTCAACGTCTCTGAGCTTTCTGCCGTTAATTGTGTTCCTCGCTATGAATATGATGTCATAGCCGGCTGAGAATTTATCCTCGTTAAGCCTGTAGTTCTCTCTCATCAGACGTTTGGCTCTGTTTCTCTGAACGCTGTTTCCTACTTTTTTGCTTGCTAAAAAGGCTGTTCTGGAATAAGGAAGATCATTTTTCCTTAAAAAAAGAACTACGTATCTGTCAGGAACTGACCTTCCTGCCCTGTAAATGGCGTCGAAATCACTCTTTTTTCTCAGAATTTCCTTTTTAAGCATCTTCTTTCAGTCATATCAATAACAAAAAGACCACTGCCGTGCGGTCTCTATGCTGATAAAACTTTTCTTCCTCTTTTTCTTCTTCTCTTCAGTACATTTCTACCATTCTTTGTCTTCATTCTTTTTCTGAAGCCGTGCTCCTTTTTGCGCTGCCTCTTCTTTGGCTGATATGTCATTTTCATGAGCTGGTTCCTCCTTCTTTCTTATTTACCCGCATAAATCTGAATTTCAACTTATGCACATATGCTCAAGTATTATATAACTCCAAAAAAACAATGTCAATTTATTTACTTTCTCATATAACTTGTTTTACCTTGTTTGAGCTATATTTTTTCCATTTTTATACATTTTTTAACCTTCATATACAATATCTTGTTGTTGTTGTTGAAAGTATGCACAACTTTATCCACCAATTGTGGATAAGTCCGGATTTCATTGATTTTACTTATCAAATATTTAACTATTGCCTGTGGATAACTATTTTTGTTATCATAGTAGTCGTTCTGTGATATTATTTATATCCAATTATTTTGAAAGGTTATTATCAGGTAATGGAGAGTATTAACAATCTCAAATGGAGAGACGTTCTTGAACTGGCAAGCAAAGAGCTGACAGATGTGAGCTACAGAACATGGTTTCTTCCTCTGGTTCCGCTGAAAATGGATGATGAGAAAGGGATCATGTATCTTGCCCTTACAGAAACTTTTAAGGCAAACATGTTTTCAAAGAATCCGCGTTACACGGACATACTTGAGACTGCAATAAAAGAAGTATTCAGGAAAAACTACCATATAAACATAACTCACAAGACAGAAGACGAAATAAAGGAAATCCTCGAAGGCAAGAAATCAAAGGCCGCGGAGCCCTCGATTGATGAAGATAATCCATACAGGGAAGAATACTATCTCAACCCTAAGTTTAATTTTGATAATTTCATCATCGGACCGAACAATGAATATGCTCATGCCGTTGCTCTCGCTGTAGCGGACAATCCATCAACAGCATATAATCCTCTTTACATATACGGAGGATCCGGTCTCGGCAAGACTCATCTCATGCATGCCATAGGACAGCACATAATGAGAACCAATCCTTCATTAAGGGTTCTATATGTTTCATCTGAGATGTTTACATCAGAACTGGTTCAGGCATTCCAGGATCCGGTCAACAAAAACAGCAGACTCAACGCATTTAAGACCAAATACAGAAGCGTTGACGTTCTTCTTATAGACGATATCCAGTTCATCGAAGGCAAGGAGCAGACACAGACAGAGTTTTTCCATACATTTAATACTCTGTACGGTCTCAATAAGCAGATAGTAATATCAAGCGACAGACATCCTAATAAGCTGCGTGACCTGGATGAAAGACTTACTTCAAGATTCCAGTCAAATATAATGGCGGACATTCAGCCTCCTGATTTTGAAACAAGAGTAGCAATTTTAAGAAAAAAAGCTGAAGAGGAAGGCCTTGTAGTAGATGAGGATCTCCTTGAAGTAATAGATATTATCGCTGAAAAAGTTAAATTCAACATAAGAGAACTTGAAAGCGCTCTTCTTAGAGTAATATCCTTTGCGAAGTTTAAAAATCATCCTATTACAGCTAAGTTTGCAAAGGAACATCTTACAGACATATTCTCAAGAAGAGATATAGATATTTCATGCGAAACAGTGAAAAAAGCGGTTTGCAAGAAATACAACATAAAGATTTCCGATATAGAATCAAAAAAGAGAAACAGGGAATTCTCCTATCCGCGCCAGATAGCGATGTATCTGTGCCGGGAGCTTACTGATCTTTCTCTTCCTAAAATCGGAGAATCATTTGGAGGAAGGGATCATACAACTGTACTTCACGCATGCGATAAGATAAAGAGCCAGATAAAGATTGATCCTTCTCTTTCAGAGGATATTAAAAATCTCAAGGAAGACATACAGTAGATAATGTTATCAACAGAGGCTGTTATCAAAAAATACAAGTTTTCCACAGGTTTTAAACAATAACTTTTGGCTTGTTTTCAACAACATAAACACTTATTGACAAATCCACAGCCTCTACTACTACTATTACTAAAAGTATAATATAATAATAAAGAGTATTTTTTTCCGGAGGATATTATGAAATTCACATGTAACCAGCAGACTCTTGCAAAGGCATTAAACACTGTCTCAAAAGCAGTCTCAAGCAGAACAACGATTCCTATTCTTAAGGGAATAATGATAAAGGCATCAGAAGAAGGAAAACTGATTCTAACTGCTTCTGATCTTGAAATAAGCATTAAAAAAGAAATAGAAGCAAATGTTGAAGAACCAGGTTCATTTGTAGTAATGGCGAAGCTTTTTTCAGACATTATAAGAAAACTTCCTAATGAAGAAATTCTAGTAAGTGATGAAGAAGCAGGATCAGTAGTAATAAAGACAAGCTTTTCTGAGTTTAATGTCGTTAGCTTTCCTACAGATGAATTTCCTGAGATAGGAAATAAAGAAGAGGGTAGTGAGACAATTACCCTCGACAGAAACATTTTTAAGGAAATGATAAGGAAGACTGCTTTTGCCGCAAGTATTGATGAATCAAAGGGAGTTCTTACCGGAATTCTAACAGAGATAGAGGAAGATAATATCAAAATGGTATCTCTCGACGGATTCAGACTTGCTCTGGTTAAAGAATACATGAAGAGCGCTGCTCCTAATAAATTCATAATAGCTGCCAAGGTAATGAATGAAATAAGCAAGATTATTTCAGAAGAAGAGGAAGAATCAGACATTACTATTTCACTTGGTGAAAAGAGAGAAGTTATCAACATAGGAAGCAATGAAGTAGTAATAAGAAGAATGGAAGGAGAATTCATCAGATATAATGACATTCTTCCTTCAGACAACACTACTAAATTAATAGTAAGCAAAGACATGCTTCTCGAAAGTATTGAAAGAGCATCGCTTCTTTCAAGAGAAGGAAAAAATAATCTCATAAAGATGAGCATCAAAAATGATCTTATGACAATCACATCAAGATCAGAAGAAGGTAATGTAAAGGAAGAAATAATAGTTGAAAAGAACGGAAATGATATTGAGATAGGATTCAACTCAAAGTTCGTTCTGGATGTACTTAAAGTAATAGATGATGAGCAGATATCTCTTAACTTCAAGAGCGGGGTTTCACCTTGCGTCGTAAAACCAGTTGAAGGAGACAGCTATGAGTATCTGATTCTTCCTGTAAGAATTCCTTCAATGTAAAAATGATACATGTACATTAAAGAAATTGAATTAAATAACTTCAGAAATTATAAAGAACAAAAAGTATCCTTCAGCAGGGGAGTAAATATTTTCATTGGAAAAAACGCTCAGGGAAAAACCAATCTGCTGGAGGGTATTTATTTAAATGCCTTCGGAAAGTCCTTTAAGAATGTAAAAGACAAAGAGCTTATTAAATTCGGAGAAGAATACTGCAGAATAAAAGCCGTATCTGAAAGTGAAGAAGGGGAGAAAACAACAGAAATAGTAATAAAGAACGACGGCCGCAAAGGCATAAAGAAGGACTGCGTAAAGATAAGCAAAGCATCGGAGCTTCTTGACAGGATATTCATTATCATTTTTTCACCTGAAGATCTCAGAATTGTTAAAGATGAACCGGAAAAGAGAAGAAGGTTCATAAACAGAGAGCTCTGTCAGATAAGGGCCGGTTATCTATCCGATCTGAACGACTACGGCAGAATTCTAAAGCAGAGGAACATTTATCTTAAGGAAAAGCAGATTGATACAGACCTTCTTGACATATGGGACAGGCAGCTGGCCGCGTGCGGAACAAGGATAGTGAGAAAGAGAAGCCAGTTTGTCGAAAGAATAGATGAGATAAGCAGAAAAATACATTCAGGAATTACAGAAGAAACTGAACACCTTGAATTGAAATACGAAGCCAGCATAGCGCCGGCGGAAAATCTGGAAGAAGTATTTTATGAAACCCTTGTGGGAACGAGAGAAGATGATATAAGAAACGGCACTACAGGCAGGGGTCCCCACAGGGATGATATAAGAATATCAGCGGACGGAATAGATCTCAGAAGATTCGGATCCCAGGGGCAGCAGAGAACAGCCGCGCTTTCACTTAAACTTTCAGAGATAAAGATAATAGAAGAGGAAAAAGGGGAGAAGCCTATTCTTCTTCTTGATGATGTTCTTTCAGAGTTGGATAACGACAGGCAGCTGATGCTTATACAGTCTCTCGGAGAAAATCAGATGTTCATTACGACCACTGAAATAATGGAGAGCGTGGCGAGCCGTCTGCCAAAAGGAAAATATTTCAAGATTGTGGAAGGGCAGGTCGCGTCAGAAATATAAATATAAAGCAAAAAATACACGGTCTGGGAAGATTTTTATACCCAGGCCGTGTTTTTTATTAAAATAACCACAAAATGTTGTAAATCGGCCGTTTTTATGCTACAATATAGTGTGTTTTGTGACAAGGTATATATAATAGAAGAAAGTGTTAAAAAACAAGGAGAATTTGGATGGCAAAAAACGATAAAATACAGCAGTATGATGCCGAACAAATACAGGTATTGGAAGGATTAGAGGCTGTACGAAAGAGACCCGGCATGTACATCGGAAGTACAGGATCGCCGGGACTTCACCATCTCGTTTATGAGATAGTGGATAACAGTGTGGACGAAGCGCTTGCGGGATTCTGCACGGAGATAAAAGTAACAATCAACAAGGACAACTCAATTACCGTCGAGGATGACGGAAGAGGAATGCCGGTCGACGAGCATCCGAAGATGAAACTTCCTGCAGTCGAAGTAATACATACGGTGCTCCACGCAGGCGGTAAATTCGGCGGCGGCGGATACAAAGTATCCGGCGGACTCCACGGCGTTGGAGCGTCCGTTGTAAACGCTCTCTCCACGCGCATGGAAGTGGAAGTCAGAAGGAACGGCAAAATCTACACGCAGGCTTATGAAAGAGGTAAGACTGTAACTCCGCTTGAGGAAAAAGGAAACACAAGGAAGACAGGATCAAAGACCACATTCTGGCCGGACCCTGCAATTTTTGATGATGTCGTCTATGATTACGACACACTGTCCAGAAGATTCCGTGAGATGGCTTTTCTGAACAAGGGCGTCAAGATCAGCATCAAGGATGACCGCTACAAGAACGAAGACGTGTTCTACTATGAAGGCGGTATCAAACAGTATGTTGAGTATCTCAACAGGACAAAGAATCTGATTCATAAGGACATAATATACTTCGAAGTGAGCGAGGAAAGCAGAGAAGCGGAAGTAGCAATCCAGTACACCGACAGCTACAAGGAAAACGTCGCTTCCTACGCCAACAATATCAAGACGACAGAAGGAGGCTTCCATCTTCAGGGCTTCCGGGCAGCGCTCACCAGAACAATCAACACATACGCGAGAAACAACAACATTCTCAAGGAAAAAGACGCACCGTTTGAAAGTGATGACGTCAGAGAAGGAATAACTGCCATTGTTTCAGTAAAGCTGACAGAGCCTCAGTTTGAAGGACAGACAAAGGCCAAGCTCGGAAACTCTGATATGAGAGGATTTGTGGAGAAAGCTACAGCCGATTATCTCGGCGCCTTCCTTGAAGAGAATCCGAAGCAGGCCAAGCTCATCATGGAGAAATGCCTTGACGCAGCGAGAGCAAGAATGGCAGCGCAGAAGGCTAAGAAATCCGTAAGAAAATCATTCCTTGAGGGCAACTCAATGCCGGGCAAGCTGGCGGACTGCTCCGAGAAGAACCCTGAGATATCAGAAATCTTCCTGGTAGAGGGTGACTCTGCGGGCGGAAGCGCCAAGGACGGCAGAGACAGAAAACGCCAGGCAATACTGCCTTTGCGCGGTAAGATTCTCAACGTTGAAAAGGCAAGAATCGATAAAGTGCTGAGCTCCGAGGAAATCAAGAACATGATCACAGCCTTCGGATGCGGTATCGGTCAGGAATTCGATATTTCCAAGCTCAGGTACCACAAGATCATCATCATGACAGATGCCGACGTCGACGGCGCGCATATCAGAACGCTGCTTCTAACGTTCTTCTACAGATACATGACGCCGCTCATTGAGAACGGCTATGTATACGCAGCGCAGCCGCCGCTCTTCAGAGTAAAGAAGGGGAAGGAAATATACTACACCTATTCTGACAGAGAGCAGGAGGAGCTGCTGGAGCAGCTCAAGGGCAGCAAGTACGATATCCAGCGCTACAAGGGTCTCGGTGAGATGGACCCTGAGCAGCTTTGGGATACAACCATGGATTACAGCAAGCGCACACTGATACAGATTACGGTGGAGGACGCCAACGCAGCGGACGAGATGTTCACTACGCTCATGGGCGACAAGGTTCCGCCGCGCAAGAAGTTCATCGAAGACCATGCTGTATATGCAACGATTGACGTGTAGGAAAGGAGGGCATCTTAAGTGACTAAGACAAGCTTACTTGAAGATCAGAGAATGATACAGCACGAGATCCACGATGAGATGAAGAACTCCTACATCGACTACGCAATGAGCGTCATCGTTGGAAGAGCGCTTCCGGACGTCAGGGACGGACTCAAGCCGGTACACAGAAGAATTCTCTACGGAATGAACGGTCTGGGAATCACCCCGGACAAACCACATAGAAAATCAGCCCGTATCGTCGGCGATGTAATGGGTAAATACCATCCGCACGGCGACAGTTCGATTTATGAAGCCATGGTAAAACTGGCGCAGCCTTTTGCGACCAGATACCCGCTCATCGACGGACACGGAAACTTCGGATCGATCGACGGCGATGGTGCCGCGGCAATGCGTTATACAGAAGCTCGCATGACGCCGTTTGCCCTGCAGATGATCAGGGACATCGAAAAGAACACGGTCGACATGATTCCAAACTTCGACGAAGAAGAGCTGGAACCAGTTGTTCTGCCGTCGCGCGTGCCAAACCTTCTCATCAACGGAAGCAACGGTATTGCCGTCGGCATGGCGACATCCATTCCGCCGCACAATCTCAGTGAGACCATCGACGCTTGCGTCAAGATGATTGAAAGCGGAATCGATGATGAGGAATGCACGGTCGAAGACCTGATCAAGATCGTCAAGGGACCTGACTTCCCGACCGGCGCTCAGATCATGGGCAAGAAGGGATTCCAGGATGCATACAGGACAGGGCAGGGCAAGTGCGTTGTCAGATCCGTATGTGAAATAGAAGAAACAAGCCGCGGAAAATCCCAGATCATCGTCACAGAGATTCCATATCAGGTCAACAAGGCCAGAATGCTTGAAAGAATCGGTGAAATGGTCAGGGACAAGAAGCTGGATGGTATATCGGCAATACGCGATGAATCAAACAGACAGGGCATCCGCATAGTCATCGAGCTGAAGGCGACCGCCAATCCGCAGGTCATGCTGAACAAGCTGTACAAGCACACATCGCTGCAGGAAAACTACAGCATGATCATGCTCGCGATTGTTGACGGCAGACCAAAGGTGCTCAATCTCAAGCAGATACTTGAGGAGTACCTTAAGCACCAGAAGGAAGTAGTGACCAGAAGAACACAGTTCGATCTGGATAAAGCAGAGGCGAGAGCGCATATCGTCGAAGGTCTGCGCATTGCCCTCGACAATATCGATGAAGTCATCAAGACCATCAGAGAGAGCTACAACGACGCCAAAGAAAAATTAATGGATCGGTTCGGTCTCTCCGAGAAACAGGCGCAGGCCATCCTCGACATGAGACTGGCGCGTCTGCAGGGACTGGAACGCGAGAAGCTGGAAGATGAGTACAGAGAGCTCTGCGAGAGAATAGCTTACTACAAGAGCCTACTGGCTGACGAAAAACTCCTCATGGGAGTCATCAGAGACGAGCTTCTTGACATCAAGAAGAAGTGGGGAGACAAGAGAAGAACCAAGATCCACGCCGCAGTTGACGAGATGGACGAGGAAGACTTCATAGAAGAGAAGCAGGTAGCGATTACTCTGACCCACAGAGGTTATCTCAAGAGAGTAGCCGCGGATACATACAGGACTCAGAAGAGGGGAGGCAAAGGCATCACAGGCCTTTCGACGAGAGAGGATGATTTCGTGCGCGACCTTATCATGACGTCATCCCTCGACCACCTGATGTTCTTCACGAGCATGGGTAAAGTCCACAAGCTCCGCGCGTACGAAATACCTGAAGCGAACAGAACGGCCAAGGGCGCTAACGCGGCCAACTTCCTGAACCTCATGCAGAGGGAGCGCATTTCCGCCATCATTCCATTCAGAGAATTCAGTGATGACAAGTTCCTCATCGGAGTTACCAAGAAGGGAACTATCAAGAAGACCGCGATTTCAGCCTTCGATACGAACCGCAAGACCGGGCTTATAGCGATTACGCTCAAGGACGGCGACGAGCTGGTAGAGATCAAGCAGACCACAGGAACAGATAATGTAATCATCATAACCAAGAACGGCAAGTGCATCTGCTTCAGCGAGCAGGACGTAAGACCGATGGGCAGAAACGCCGGCGGAGTCAGAGCAATCAATCTGGAAGATGATGACGAAGTCGTGGCAATGCAGCTCGTACAGCCTGGCGAAGAGCTTCTCGTAGTAACGAGCAAAGGCTACGGCAAGCGCACGCCGGTCGAGGAGTACAAGATCCAGGCCCGCGGAGGCAAAGGCCTTCTGACCTATGACAAGAGCAAGTTCAAGAAGACAGGTCACCTGATCGGAGCTTGCGTCGTAGAGGACAAGGACGAAATCATGCTCATAAACTCCAAGGGAACGGTAATCAGGATAGCGGCCAAGGACATCTCGCGTCTTGGCAGGGCTACTCAGGGAGTCAAGATCATGAGAGTCGGCGAAGACATCGAGATCATCTCCATGTCAAAGGTTATCAACGAAGAGGAGAGAGCGCAGCTGGCGGAGCAGTCCCAGAAGCAGCGCAACAAGAGGAAGGCTGAGAAAAAAGCCGCTCAGGCTAAGGCCGAAAAAGAAAAGGCAAAAGCCGCCAAGGATGACGGAACGGAACAGACAGAATTCGATATATAAGGAGAACAGCATCACATGAAGAGAGTATTTTCAGGCGTACAGCCGACGGGCAACATTCATATCGGCAACTATCTCGGGGCTCTTAAGCAGTTCGTCGAACTGCAGAAAGACCATGAGTGCATCTACTGCATCGTCGATGAGCACGCGATCACTGTACCGCAGGACCCGAAGGAACTCAGAGAGCACATACTCGACGTTGCGGCGCTCTACATGGCCATTGGCGTCGACCCTAAGAAGTCCATCATTTTCGTGCAGTCGCAGGTCAGTCAGCACGCTGAGCTGGGATGGGTGCTCTGCTGCAACAGCTACACAGGAGAACTCTCCAGAATGACTCAGTTCAAGGCCAAGAGCGGAGGAAACGAATCTGTCGGAACGGGTCTCCTGGTGTATCCGGTTCTCATGGCGGCGGACATTCTCCTTTATGACACGGATGTAGTCCCGGTCGGCAATGACCAGAAGCAGCACATAGAGCTGGCCAGAAACATCGCAATAAGAGTGAACAACAAATACGGGGAGACCTTCGTTGTTCCGGACGGCAGATTCATGAAGGAAGGCGCCCGCATCATGGCGCTGGATGATCCTGAATCCAAGATGAGCAAGAGCGCGGAGAACATCCACTCACGCATTTCACTTCTCGACGAGGACAGCAAGATCAAGAAATCCATCATGAGAGCGACAACCGATTCCGACGGCGAGTTTAGATTCGATCCGGTCAACAAGCCGGGCGTGAGCAATCTGCTCAACATCTACAGCGCCTTCAGCGGCATTTCAGTCGATGAGATTCTGGCGAACCAGAGCTGGAGAGGATACGGCGATCTCAAGAAGGAACTCGTGGGTGTAACTCAGGAGGCTCTGGCGCCGATCAAAAAGAACTACGAAGAAATCCGTCATTCCGAAGAGCTCATCAGAGTTCTGAACGATGGAGCGGAGAGGGCTTCCGCAATCGCGGAACCTGTCATGCAGAGAGTCAGGGACAAGTTCGGTCTCGGCCTCGGTTGATTTCTGATGATTAACAGAAAAGATATATTAAAGTCCCCGGCCGAAGCCGGGGATTTTTTCTTTGGATTTAAGAGCGAAGGTTTTAAGACTGAAGAGCGGCCAGCTCTTCAACGCCGCTTCTGATCATCGCCTCAATTCTATCGTTCAGTTCTTTTTCTTCTTTTCTTGATATTCCGGCTGTCGGAATCGCCGGGAAGACGCGTACATCCACCCGGGCAGGCATTACGCAGCCGTTCTCCTCAAACATGTGGTATGTGCCGTTGAGCGCTACCGGAACTACAGGAACGCCCGGTTTCGTCGCGAGCTTTATGGCACCCTTCATGAAAGGGCCGACTACGGGGCCTTTGCTCCTCGTACCCTCAGGACATATGGCGAGGGAGAAGCCGTCGTTGATGTATTCAATGCCCTTGTTTATTGCGTTGAGAGCTTCGCGGGGATCGTCGTTTTCGATGAAGACGCTGCGGATGCGCGGCATCCACTGCCCCAGAACCGGCGCCTTTGCCAGGTACTTCTTGGCGACGAAGCCAAACTGGTACTTTCTGAATACAGCGAACATGATAGGTATGTCGGCGTAACTCTGATGATTCAGAATCATTACGACCGGCCCTTTTTCCGGAATGTTTTCCTCACCGTGCACATGCAGATCGCATCCGAACTGATCGACGATTTTAGGTCCGAAGGTCGAGGTTGCCTCTAGAATCAGGCGTCTTTCTTCCTCCGCGTCGCCGGCTGCCTTTGCATTGTCAATTAACGATTTGTATTTGTTGTAGTGAATCACATCGCCGAAAACCTTGAAGGCAGCGGAGATGTTTCTTGTAATCTTCATGGCTTCACTCCTGAATAAGCGTCAGCAGATCTTATTTCTAAAACTTGACGTCCCCCGGTCCTCTGTCGAAGAACACGCTCTTTGACGATACGGAGAGAGGAATGCCGTAGCAGACCTTGACTTCTTCGCCGAAGAGACCCATCCTTGCGGCTCCCTTGCCGGCAGAGAAGAGGACCCTGTTGTCCATGCGGTTGTCGGCGGCCAGCGAAACGGCTGATCCGACCGCGATGCCCAGATCTGTAACGTTGAAGGCGCAGACGGCGCCCGCTTCCATGTTCTCGCCGCACTCTCTGAAGCCGCAGAGACCGCAGTTCGTCAGCCAGAGCGGAGCGTTTTCCGCCCAGAGGAGAACAACGCAGTAGCTGTTGTCGACATTACCCGCATCGCGGGCGTAGAAGTCCTCGCCGGTCTCTTCCGCGATATCGCGCATGTGCGAGGCGAGAGCGTCCTTTTCCTCACCGGTGAGCAGGACGCCGTTCACATCATCGACGCCGTTGCCCTTTGGAGCGGTGATTGCGGCCGCGAGCATGGCCTGGCCGATTCTTATGGCGGCTTCAGAAGAAGCCTGATCTCTGTTCAGTATCATGTTTTCAGTCCTTTCGTCGTTAGAAATCAATCTAGTCGTTAAATATCAAGTTGGTAAATATCAAGTCATCAAAGCGAAGCGAATAGCGCGCGCTGTCTTTCTATAAGCTTTTCAAAAGCGCCGCGTTTTTCCTCCTCGCTGCCGAAGCTCATGAAAGCGTGGTAGGTCTCGGCGTCTGCCTTTGCGTTATCCCAAAGCGCGTCTGTCGTCATGTCCAGGCCCACGATTACCAGCTCGCCTGCAAGAGCGATATCCCGCGACATTTCATCATACAGAACGCCGTCGCCGCAGGCGACTACGCAGGAAGAACCGTCCTCGGACAGTTCCTTAAGTATCTCGTACTCCGCGTTTCTGTATCCGTGCTCGCCGTTCATCATCACGAGCCGGCGGATGGAGCGGCCGTCGCGTTTTGTAATTTCGTTGTCCAGATCCACCAGAGGCAGACCGCGCTGCCGGGCCAGCTCAAGAGATTTCTCCTTCACCGGGGCGCCGAAACAGCCCGTAACCACTATCAGATTTGCGTTCATAAACAATCCTTGCTATTATATACTACACTGATTATACAATAAGCAGAGGGAGATATACAAATGGCTAACAAACCTGTACTGGTAATAATGGCGGCTGGAATGGGGTCGAGATACGGCGGCCTTAAGCAGGTCGATAAAATCACGGACGCGGGAGAGATAATTCTGGATTTCTCGCTTTACGACGCCATGATGGCGGGCTTTGACAAAGTAATTTTCGTAATACGCGAAGAGCACAGAGACATTTTCAGGGAGCTCGTCGACGAGAGGGCGGGCAGATTCATGGAGGTGGAGTACGCCTATCAGGATCTCAATGACATTCCTGAGGGATTCGAGGTTCCGGAAGGAAGGGCCAAGCCGTGGGGAACTTCCCACGCCATACTGGCCTGCAGAAATCTTATCGACGGACCGTTCGCGGTCATAAACGCCGACGACTATTACGGACCGGGCGGTTTTGTAAGCGTCTATGAGTATCTGACTAAACACGAGGACACGGACGTGCTCGAGTACTGCATGGCCGGATATGTTCTGAAGAACACCATAACCGAAAACGGCCACGTTGCCCGCGGCGTGTGCGAGATGGACGATAACGGTTATCTCAAAGAGATAACGGAGAGGACAAAGATCCAAAGGCAGCCTGAGGGCATATGCTATACGGAGGATGACGGCGAAAGCTGGCATCTGCTCGCTGAAGACACCCTCGTATCGATGAACTTCTGGGGATTCACCGAGAGCATGATCAGAGAGCTGAAGGCCGGCATCGGTGAGTTCTTTGAGAATGAAGTTCCGAAGAACCCTCTCAAGAGCGAGTATCTGCTGCCGCGCACAGTCGACAAACTGATTAAAGCAGGCGAAGCGCGCGTAAAAGTGCTGCCGTGTCACGACAAGTGGTGCGGCGTAACATATAAAGAGGACTGGCAGAGCGTACATGACGAGCTCCAGGCCAAGAAGGACAAGGGCGATTATCCGGAGAAGCTCTGGAAGTAACGTGCAAAGGCAGGACAGCGCAGAACAATGAGCGGAATCATCAACACAATTTTATCGATTCTTCTTGCAGCCGCCATCTCAGGCGGCGCTTCTGCTATGGCGGAAGTTGAGCCGCAGGAAGCTGCGGACGCATTCTTCCGCGATCTTGCGAGCGGGAACGACCAGGTGGCAATGGCGTACATGGACAACAAGTACGTCAACTTCCTTGAAAACGTCAAGGGCACCGATGAGGAAATGGACAACCTGGAGGAAGCCGTCTTCAGGAACTTTTCCTATGAGATAACAGATTCCGCGTCTAAGAACGACGTGGCAGTCGTCAAGGTCACGGTCAGGAACTGTGATTTCAGCGGCGTCATGGAGGATTACAAAAAGGAGTCCTACGAGTATGTCACGGGCAACCTCTACAGTGACGATGTCGTCAGCAAGGAAAAGCTGAACAAGAAGTGCATCGATATATATCTCGACCAGGTTGAGAAGACAGCCGGGGGAGACGCGAACTACGAGGCTGAAATCTTCCTTCCGATGGAGGAGGACGGATACGGCGGATGGCGCATACTCCTCAGCGACGACATAATGAAAGAAGTGCTTGGAAAACTGGAGATCCCGACCCATGAGTAAGCGGTACACTTATACTGAAACAGAAGTGAATAATCCGGGGTTTAGCAGAACAACGCTTGCCCTCGTCGCGGCGGGAACGATACTGTCCATAGCGCTTTTGCTTCTCGCACTGTGGCTGGGAGTGAAAGAACTGTCATCCGATTCCAGAGAAGCGATGGCTGCCATCGCGGAAGAGAAGAACGCGTCGGCTCAGGAGATCGATCTTGCCAACACTCTTCGCGAGACCACCGTCGACTACGTGATAGAGAAGGAGGAGATTCCGGCCTATTCCTATGCACAGGTTCAGGCCATGGATATGAGCGTGCCGAGCGGAGTAACCGTCGACGATCTCAAGCTTGTTACAAGGCATAAGCTGGTCGGCACCGAAGAGACTCTCTACAAACTTGAGCAGGAGTACGATCTGAACTGTCTGTTCCTGCTGGCGATAGCTTCGCATGAGAGCGCATACGGAACAGCCCAGTTCCACCCGAACAATGTCTGCGGTTACGGCTACAAGGGTTTTCCGTCCATCAACGCCTGCCTGGAGACAGTAGGGAGGGCTCTGGCGAAGAGTTACCTGAGTCCGTCAGGCTCATTCTACAAAGGCAAGACGATCGCCGCTGTAAACAGAACCTACGCGGCTGACGGGTCGTGGAACGTCAAGGTGGCCAAGAAGGTTGCCTACTTCTACAAGGTGATCAGCGAGAATCACAACGCCCAGCTGGAGAAACTGAAATAAACACTTAAAAGAAGCTGAAATAAACGCTTGATTTCACAGGCGTTTCGTGTATAATATACAAGCGCGCAATTTGCCGCGCATGTCCTTGCGATGCGCCGGACGCATCGCCATTAAGTCCACAAGGAGGTGAAAAAATGACTAACTATGAGGTACTGTTCATCATCGATCCTGCACTGGAAGACGAGAAGAAAGAAGCCACTGTAGAAGCAGTTAAAGAAATCATTTCTGCAGAAGGCGAAGTCGGAAATGTAGACGTATGGGGAATGAGAAAGCTCGCATATCCTATCAACAAGAAGTCTGAAGGATATTATGTTGTCATCGAATTCAAGGCTGAGCCAACACTGCCGAAGGAACTCGACAGAAGACTCAAGATTTCTGACAACGTAATGAGACACCTTATCGATAATAAGGATCAGAAGTAAGAGGGGGAGAACGATGAATAATGTTAATTTGATTGGGAATCTGACAAGAGATCCGGAACTCAGATATTCTACAGGCGCCAATCAGACAGCTGTCTGCAGATTTACCATTGCGGTAAACGACGGCTACGGCGACAAGCAGAGAACGAGCTTCATTCCTATCGTAGTGTTCAACAAGCAGGCTGAGAACTGCGACAGATATCTGGCTAAGGGCCGCAGAGTGGCCATCACAGGCAGAATTCAGACGGGCAGCTACGAGAAGGACGGCAGGACAGTCTACACGACAGACGTCATTGCCAGCAACGTTGAGTTCCTCAGCAGCGGTCAGCAGGGTCAGGGACAAGGCCAGGGAGGCTTCGGTCAGCAGGCATCATTTGAAAGCCAGTCGGCACCGCAGGCACCTGCGCAGGGCGCCCCGACAGAGATTGATGTACCGGGCGGATTCACATCCCTTCAGGATGACGACATTCCGTTCTAGAATCAAAATCTTGAAAGAGAGGAGAACAATATCATGGCATTTGATAACAAGAGACGCGGTGGCATGAGAAGAAAAAAGGTCTGCCAGTTCTGCGCCGATAAAAACAAGAGCATAGATTACAAAGACGTTGATACTCTCAAGAAATATGTGACTGAAAGAGGCAAGATTCTTCCTAGAAGAATTACAGGAACCTGCTCAATCCACCAGAGAGAGGTCACTAAGGCAATCAAGAAGGCAAGAGTTGTCGCACTGATGCCTTACATCGCAGAATAAGTAATCGTAAAACGCGGGAGCGGCTGATGCCGCTCCTTTTGCATTGGTGAATATTTTTTGCTATAATATACGTTACGATAATATGCCTTATTGTGCGTATTTTTAGGAGAAAGAAATGTACGTTGGACGAATTGAAAGGCTGCTGGCCTACTATTCGCCGCTGCCCATGTGCATCGTAAACGCCCAGGGCAAGGTGACGAGAGCCAGCAAAAAGATAGCAGAAGTATTTAAATACGACGGAATAATCGACTACGATATCTTCGCGCTGACAGGCATCAAAATGCCTGAGTTTGTCAGTGCTGCGGAGAATGAGGAACCTCTGTACATACAGAGAAACGACAGAACCTTCCGCATCGGATGCAGCTTCCTCGGCGGAGGCAGCGGCGAAGAGGGAGCCCATGAAGAAGCGTCGGTAATACTTCATTTCACGGACATAACGGCCTACGAAGAACTGAAGGAACGCTACAAAGATGATCGTGTCTACATGATGCTCGTCAACGTTGACAATTTCGACGAACTCATATCAGGCAACAGCGACGACACGGACAGCGATGTCAGGGTGAGCATCGACAAGCTCATCAGAAGCTGGGCTGCGTCAATGGAAGCGATGATCGTCAGATACAGGGACAACATGTATGAACTGGTCATCACCCACAGGAATTACGAAGAGCTCATCGAGGACAAGTTCTCGATCCTGGACAAGGCGAGAGAGATCGAGAGCCCGACAGATTTTCCGGTTACGTTAAGTATTGGACTGGGCATCGGCAATGACAGCCTCGTTAAGCTTGACGATTACGCGCAGGAAGCGCTCGACATGGCCCTCGGCCGCGGAGGGGATCAGGCCGTAATCAAGGACGGAAGCAGTTTCGAATACTACGGCGGACGAACCCAGAGCGTAGAAAAGAGCAACAAAGGCAAGTCGCGTATCATTGGCCACGCCCTGGCGACTCTCATGGATCAGTCCTCAAGAATTTTCGTAATGGGCCACAAGAACCCGGACATGGACTGCTTTGCTGCGGCCATCGGCGTTTCAAGACTTGCAAAGTCAGTGGGCAAGGACGCTTACATTCTTTTGAGCGAATACAATGAGACCATGATAGACATGGTAGCCGACGCGAAGAAGACAGGAGAGTACGAGTTTGTAACGGGAGAAAGAGCCCTCGAACTCGTCGAGGAGAATTCGCTGGTCGTAGTTGTGGATACTCACAGGCGGATGCTCGTGGAGTCTGCTGATCTGATCGACCGCGTAGAGAGACTGGCCATAATAGACCATCACAGAAAAGCGGAGGACGCCTTTACGAACCCAACGCTGTCGTATCTGGAATCATACGCGTCATCGGCCTCTGAGCTGGTAGCTGAGATTCTCCAGTACAGAGTCGACAAGAAAGCTCTTTCCAATTATGAAGCGGACGCTCTGATGGCGGGAATCATGCTCGACACCAACAGGTTCGCGGTCAAGGCAGGCGTGAGAACCTTTGAAGCGGCGTCCTGGCTGAGAAGAGCAGGCGCGGACCTCTCCAGAGTAAGAACCTACTTCCAGGAGTCCCCGGAGAGCTTCATCAACAGAGCCAACGGCATAGTGAACGCCAAGATAATGGAGGGCGGAATAGCCATGTCGATCTGCAGCGGACATTCAATCAACACGCAGATCGTGAACTCACAGGTTGCCGATGAACTTCTGACGATCAAGGGCACTGTGGCAAGCTTCGTAGCCGGCAGGAACGAAGAAGGGCAGACAGTAGTCAGCGCAAGGTCGCTGGGCGACATGAACGTGCAGACTATAATGGAACACTTCGGCGGCGGCGGACACATGAACACCGCGGGAACGAAGACAGATCTGGCGCCTGAGGAGATACTGGCTCAGATAGAAGAATACATTAAAACCACAGAAACAACACAATAACGGAATATAATAATACGATGACCGGAATACGGTCTGATCATCAGGAGGTAACAGATGGTTGTCATCCTTTTAAAAGATGTCAAAGGAACAGGAAAAGCAGGCGAGGTAGTCAAGGTCAGCGACGGTTACGCCCGCAACAGACTCATACCTATGGGACTCGCCAAGGAAGCGACCCAGGGAAACGTGAGAAACCTTGAGAAGCAGAAGGCTATTGCCGAGGAGAAAAGAGCTGAAGAGAAAGCCGCCGCGCAGAAGAGAGCGGACGAGCTGGAGAAAATCGTTCTGATCGTCCCGTCAAAGGGCGGTGAAAACGGCAAGCTCTTTGGATCCGTAACATCAATGGATATAGCAAAAGCCCTTCAGGAACAGGAAGGGATAACAATAGACAAGAAGAAGATCGAAATGCCGGGCCCGATTAAACAGGCGGGAACAAGCCAGGTAGTGATCAAGCTGTATCAGGACGTTTCAGCGAAAGTAAGAGTGAAGGTAACAGTATAATGGAAGAGAGAATACCTCCCCACAATCCTGACGCGGAAAGATCCGTACTGGGGGCGGCGCTCCTCTCAAAGGACGCGCTGTTCGATGTTGTGGAAGTTGTAAGACCTGAGGATTTTTATGATCCCAACCACAAGGAAATATTCAGCGTAATATTCGACCTGAGCAGAAAGAATGTGCCGGTCGACGCTCTGACCGTTTCGGAGGAGCTCGACAGACGCGGAAGCCTTGAGATGGTCGGCGGCAGATCATATGTAGCGGGACTGTCTTCGACTACGCCGACGACGGCAAACGCGGCCGAGTACGCCGACATAGTCGCCGAGAAGGCGTCCATCAGAAGGCTCATCGAAAAAGCTGACGAGATAGTGACCAAAGGCTATGACAAGAGCATGGACGCGGGACAGCTTCTCGACTACGCGGAGAATGGCATCTTTGAGATTTCGCAGTCGCGTCAGAAGGGTGCGTACATCCCGCTCAAGGATGTTCTGCTCAGCAACATCGACGCTATAGACAGAGCATCGAAGCTTGAAGGCGGACTTACCGGCGTTACCACAGGCTTCAAGGATCTCGACGCCAAGACTTCAGGCCTTCAGAAATCCGACCTGATCATTCTGGCCGCGAGACCGGCAATGGGCAAGACTGCTTTTGCGCTTTCACTTGCTCTGAACGCAGCGGTTAAAGGCGGCGCCTCGGTCATGATCTTCAGCATGGAGATGGCCAAGGAACAGCTTGGACAGAGACTTCTGTCCATGGAGTCAAAGGTCGAGATGCAAAAGCTCAAGACGGGAAGACTTGAAAGGCTCGACTGGGATGATGTCAACAGCGCCCTTGAAGTGCTTTCGGGCGCGGAGATTTTCATAGATGACACAGCCGGCATAAGCATTATGGAGATGAAGAGCAAATGCAGGAGACTTAAGGCAGAGAACAAGCTCGACCTCATAATAATCGACTACCTGCAGCTCATGAATCCTGAGGGCAGATCCCTCGATTCAAGAACTCAGGAGATTTCCGTGATTTCGAGAAACCTTAAACTGCTGGCAAGAGAACTCGACTGTCCGGTCATCGTTCTCTCGCAGCTGTCGAGAAATCCGGAGCAGAGAACAGACCACAGACCGATGCTTTCGGACCTGAGGGATTCCGGATCCATTGAGCAGGACGCCGACATAGTCATCTTCCTCTACAGAGATGAATACTATAATGAAAACACTGACGCTCCGGGCGAGTGCGAAGTCATCATCGCCAAGCAGAGAAGCGGTCCTACAGGGACGGTCAAGGTTGCGTGGCTCGATAAGATAACCAAGTTCGTAGACAGCGCCGGAAGCGGAAACTTCAGCGGATTTTAGAGATGGGTTTTTACAGAGAAAAGACAAAAGATTATTTTCTGCTTGATACTCAGGTGGAGAATATGTTCATAAATGAATATATGGTATCCGCTCCGGGAGACTATGTGAAGGTCTTTCTCTTTGCGCAGATGTACACAGGTCTTGGGGTGGAAATCAGCAATGAGGATATTGCAAAGCAGCTGTCCATGGACATTGAGGATGTTCTGAAAGCGTGGACATACTGGGAGAAGATGGGCGTCATCAGGAAGATTAAGACGTCCCCTGAAAACCCTCTTCAGTACGATGTTGAATTTGCGCTTCTCAAGGACAAGCTGTACGGCAGCCATGAAGACGCCGCGGTAACAGCAGCGGATACCGGCATAAACAACCAGATGGCGAACAAAGAATTCAGGGAGATGTTCGAAAAAATAGAGAAATCCCTGGGCCGCGTAATAAGCGGGACGGAGATGGGCGAGGTTCTTTCCTGGATAAACGATTACGGAATAGAACCGGACTTTGCCGTATTTGCCGTGGAGTACTGCGCGGGCAAAAAGAAGAAGACCGTCAAATACATTGAGGCGGTCATCAGGAACTGGATAAGCGAAGGACACAGAACAGTCGAGGACATCAGAGAGTACATAGGTCAGCAGGAAGAGCGCTCAGCTGATTACAGGAGAGTGTTCAGATCGCTGGGCTGGACCAGGAACTGGACGGAAGAGGAGAAGAGGATAATGGACCGGTGGTTCGATGAGTTCGGCTTCAGTATCGACACAGTACTTGAAGCGTGCGGAAAGACTTCCGGAATATCCAGTCCGAACATCAACTATGTGAACAAGGTTCTGGAGAGCTGGGCCGCTGAAGGCGGTAATAAGGGAGAAGCAGGCGACGGCCCGAGCGGCTCGGAAATAGCGGAATACTACGAGCTTCTGCGTGAGAAGGATGAGAGGGAAGCCGCTAAGCGGCGCGCGGAGGTTTACGAGAGACTCCCTCAGATGAAAGAGCTCGATGACGAGGAGAACAGGCTCGGGGCAGGTCTTTCGAGGATCGTGGTCTCCGACAGAATAGATAAGAAAGAAACGATAGAAAAGCTAAGAGAACAGATAGAGGACATAAGTGCCCAGAAGGCATTCCTGCTCACGGACAACGGATTTGAGCTCGATTACATGGACATTAAATACGAATGTCCTGACTGCAAGGACACAGGAATGCTTGAAACGGGAGAAAGGTGCCCATGCCACAGGGAAATAACCCCGCAGAAGATAAAAGCTCTGCAGAAAACAGAATAAAAAACGAAGGCGCCGGCCGCACAGAGCAGAACGATGCCGTCAAAAAAGCGTTCGAAGACGTGCAGAAACTGAAGGAACAGATCGAACAGCTCAAGGCTCAGGCGCAGAAGATATACGAGACCCCTGTCACGCCTGCGGAAGAAACCGCCAAGGACAACAGGGTTGCTTCGCGTACGGAGAAAGTCATAGACAATGAAGCCGCGCGCGCGGCGGAGGAAGTCGTAATAAAAGAAGCCCGAAAGGCTGATGCCGACAACTCCGAGGTTTTGGCGAGGTCCCGGGAGGAGAGCCAGGCCATAATTGAAGAGGCTCTAAGAAAGGAACAGGAAGCCAAGCAGAGGCTCGAGCAGAAGAGGGCAGAAGCCGCGGAAAAACACAAGGCCCTTCTCGAGGCAGAGCGTAAAGCCGCCCAAATGAAGACGAATCTGCACAAAGCGGAGATTCAGAGCGAGCTGAACAGAAGCATGCTCATACAGGAACAGAAGAGGGCGGAGCTCCGCAAGAAGAGGGAGCTGGAAAGACAGAGGAAGCTGGAAGCGGCCAGAGAAAGAGAACGTGCTGAACTCCAGAGAAAAGAGGAAGCAAGACTCGCCAGAGAACAGGAGAAACTGGTAAGAGCCGAAGCCGCGGCAAGGAGAAGGAAGGAAGCTTTAAGGCTAAAGGAAGAAGAGCAGAAGGCGAGGAGAGAAAGAGACAGACTCCAGGCCGAACAGCGTGAACTTCAGAGAAAACAGAGAGAAGAACGAGCCGAGGTAAGGAGACAGCGCAGACTCGCGCGCAAGTCCGCGGAACTTGGCGGAGGAATCGTTAACGTTCACGGCACAACAGTTCAGACGGAGATCAAACCGGTTGCGTCATTCTCACTTAAGGAACTGCTCGGAATATCGAAGAGGCGAGAGATAAACGCCGCCCAGACGGAGGAAGAAAAACAGAGCCTTCTCGAAGAGAACGAAAGAATCAAGACAGAAGCGCGTGCGACAGCCGCGCAGCTTAGAGATATAAGACAGAAACGTAGAAAGAACAGCCGCCTTTACAAGCAGTTCATGAGACTGCTGGAGCTGGTTGACGAGAAGCGCCGGCCGATTCTGATAGCGTTTTCGATTGCGCTTGTGGTAGTAGTCGGCTCCGCCGGACTCATAAACTACTTTACTGCGTATGAGTATTCGTACGGAGACAAGAAGCTGGGATATGTAAAGAACAAAGATGATGTCCTGCAGATCACGGACATGGTGCAGCAGGCGCTCACGGAGGAGAAGGACATGACTGTTGTTCTTGACGCCCGTAATGACATCAGCTTCAAACGTGTCTTTACCGGCAACAAGGACATAGTCATAGACACACAGGACGGAGTACTGCAAAGGCTGACTTATCTGGGTGACATAAACGTCAAGGCTTACGGAATGTACGTTGACGGCAGGAAGGTTGGAGCCGTAAGGGATAAGGATATCGCCGCGGGAGTACTTCAGAGTCTTGAGGACAGGTATTCCAACCACGACGAAGGAACTGAACTGAATGAGGCCGTAATAGTTGAACAGGTTGAGTTCAGGGAGAGCAATACTCCTATGAACGAGATTCTCACTCAGGACGCGCTCGTTGAAAAGCTGTGCACGGATACCGAGAAGGAAACGGTCCACACTGTAGCGGACGGTGAGACCCTTGACAGCATCGCGGAAAATCACAGCCTTTCAAAGGAACAGATAATCAAAGACAACAATCTGACAGATGAACAGCTCAAGGTGGGGAGCACGCTTCTGCTGAAGGAAACAGGACCGCTCCTGACTGTCAGAATTACCGAAACAAGAAGTTATACAGAAAAGACTGCCTACAAAACCATAAAGAAAGCCGACAAGGAGATGTACGAAGGAGATACTGAAGTCACCCGCGAAGGCAAGAAAGGCAAGAGCGTCATAGTCGACAAGACGGTATCTGTAAACGGCGAAGTCGTCGAGACGCACAACCTGAAGAAGGAAGTTGAGAAGAAGCCTGTAAACAAGGTCATCCACGTCGGAACCAAGGAGAGGCCTCCGACGACAGGAACCGGAACATTCATATGGCCGGCATATGACGGAACATATACGGTTACTTCCGAGTTCAAGTGGCGCTGGGGCAGACAGCATCAGGGCATCGACATGGGCTGCAGGACAGGCAATGACGTACTGGCCGCGGACGGCGGCACCGTAATTCACGCAGGATGGATGGGCGGATACGGAAAACTGGTCATCATTGACCACGAGAACGGAATTGAGACTTACTACGCCCATAACAGCTCACTGCTCGTCAGCCGCGGGGACAAGGTGTTCCAGGGGCAGCACATCGCCGAAGCCGGAAACACAGGAAACAGTTTCGGAAGCCACATACATTTCGGAGTCAAAGACAACGGTACGTTCAAAAATCCAAGGAACTACCTTCCGGCCAGATAAAAGGGCAAGGGACTGAAAGGGAAGAGAGAAATGGCCAAGAGAAGAAGCAGAAGCAGACAATTCAAGAGAAGCAGCCGTGTCATCGACATGGATGAAGCTCGCCAGGAAAGACTCGAAAAGCGCGAGAAAGCGCAGGAAGAGGAAATCCGTGAGCAGACCGCCAGCGATGAGCGCAGGCTCAAGCGCAAGAGAGCCGTCAGAAGAAAGCAGAGCAGACGGAGACTCATCGTTTTGGGTGTCGCCGCGTTTCTTATTGTCATGTTGTGCATATCCATAGTTAACATTCTGCAGCTCAAGAGCGAAGAGCGCGAAGCCCTGAAAAAGCAGGAGCAGCTCAAAGCCAAGCAGGAGCAGATGCAGGAAGAACTCAAGGACGCGGACAGCGACGAGAATATCGAGGACCAGGCAAGGGAGAAACTAAAACTCACCAAGCCGGGAGAAACCATATACATTCCTGAGACGGAGGAAGAGTGATGGATCCGTCAAAGTACGGTGTGCGCCCTTCTAAAAGTCTGGGGCAGAATTTCATCAGGGACATGAGCGTGATCGAACGCATCGTCGACGGAGCGGGGATTGAGCCGGACGACATGGTGATTGAAATCGGTCCGGGACTCGGAGTGCTTACCTCTGCGCTCGCCTCACGCGCCGCGTTCGTGACCGCTGTGGAGATTGACGGAAGGCTGATCCCGGTGCTGGAGGAGACGCTGAAGGATTACGGTAATGTCCGCGTAATAAACAGGGATATTCTGAAGACAGACATCGGGCAGCTTGTTGAAGAGAGCAGGTCGGAGGGCCTGTTTTCGGGGAAGGTGCACATAGTGGGAAATCTTCCTTACTATATAACCACCCCTATAATAATGAGGCTTCTTGAGGACAACGTTCCGGCGGACAGCATCACGGTGATGATGCAGAAAGAAGTCGCAGACCGAATAAGGTCGGCACCGGGGAGCAGAACATACGGAGCCATATCAGCCGCGGTCCAGTACTACTGCCGCGTTTCAAAGATAACAGACGTTCCAAAGGAGGCGTTTGTTCCAAGACCGAAGGTGGAATCAACAGTACTCCGCCTTGAACCGCTGAAGGATGAAAAGCCTCAGGTAAAGGATGAGAATATGTATCTCCGCTGTGTGAAGGCGGGCTTCGCCCAGAGGAGAAAAACTCTTCTGAACTCCCTCTCATCGGCGGGAGGAATAGATAAAGAGACAGTAAAGATGAAGCTTGAAGCCGCGGGCATCGACCCGGGCAGAAGAGCAGAGACACTTACAGTAGAAGAATTTGCAAGGATGGCAGACAGTTTTTCAGATGAGCAAGACTAAGGAAATCATTAAAAAAATAAAACACAATCACATACTGGTTCTGTTTATCGCAGCGGTGGTAATCGACTATATAATAGAAGCGCTCGGAAGACTTTCGCCTCTGGCAGCGCTGCAGTTTTTCGTTGAGCATCCGCTCATCTCGTTCTGCAACGTCATGCTTATCATGGCGGTTCTGTCACTCTCGCTTCTGTTCAGGAGAAGAGTGTTCGCAGCCAGCATGCTTTCGCTGCTTTGGCTCGCCATAGGAATAATCAACGGCATCATACTGACCAACAGAATGACGCCTTTCAACGTCAAGGACCTGTCCACGCTGAGCGAGGCCCAGTCGATAATCACCAACTATTTTTCAGTGAAGAGCCTCATACTGATCGCGGTCGGAGCGGCTCTGTTCGTTCTGCTGGTCATAATTCTCTTCAGAAAGACGCCTAAGAGCAGCGGCAAGGTCGATTACAGAAAAGCCGCGGCTTCCATAATCATCATAGTGCTTGTTGCCTTTGGATCAATTACCGGAGGCATGAGGCTCGGAGTTCTGGATACATTCTTCCCGAGTTTGCCTTACGCGTACAGGGACAATGGCGTTCCATACTCATTCATGATCACCTGGGTCAAGACGGGAATAGATAAGCCGAAGGGTTACTCCGAGGAGATGATAAAAGGAATCCTCGCGGACGGAGAGCTTGGAGACGACGGCATCTATACTCCTGGCGAGGACGATACGGATGAACCTAAGAAAAAACCGAACATTGTGTTCGTTCAGCTGGAGTCGTTCATAGACCCGACAATAGCGACGAACGTCAAATACTCTAAAGATCCGATACCATACTACAGGCAGCTTCTCGATGAGTGCTCATCGGGGTATCTGACAGTACCGGCTGTAGGAGCGGGGACAGCGAACGTTGAGTTCGAGGCCATAACCGGCATAAGCGCCAGATTCTTCGGGCCGGGCGAATACCCGTACAAGAGCATACTGACGGAGAAGACCTGCGAGAGCGTTCCGTACGATCTCAGACAGGTCGGATACACATCCCACGCGATCCACAACCACAGAGGTGCGTTCTACAACAGAAACACTGTGTTCAGCAATCTTGGCTTCGACACATTTACATGTCTTGAATACATGAACAACGTGGTCAAGACTCCTAAGAACTGGGCGAAAGACACAATTCTTACGGAGAATATAATTGACGCGCTCAACAGCAGCGAGGGTCCTGACTACATATACACCATATCTGTTCAGGGCCACGGCAAGTACCCGGATGAGGAGGTCATTGAAGATCCGGTCATAGAGGTGACCGAAGCGCCTGATGAGAAGACGAAGTGGAAGTACGAGTACTACGCAAATCAGGTTTACGAGATGGACCTCTTCGTAAAGGATCTTACTGAGGCGCTGGATGAGTATGATGAGGACGTGGTCCTCGTCATGTACGGCGATCACCTGCCGGCCCTCGACATGAGCGAGGAGAACCTGACGACCGGAGATCTCTATAAGACGCAGTATGTTATCTGGAGCAACTTCGGCCTGGAGAAGAAGGACAAGGATGTCTGCGCGTACGAGATTACATCGCATCTGCTGAAGAGGTTTGGAATCACCGCGGGACTGCTGAACAAATACCATCAGAAATATGAAGGCAAGAAGAACTATCTTGACGGTCTCGAAGCGCTGTCATATGACATGCTCTACGGCAAAGACTATATATACGGCGGCAAGAATCCGTTTGAGCCTACGGACCTGAAGATGGGAATCAGGGACATCAAGATTGAAAGCATCGTCAAGATCGGTGAAAAATATTACATCAAGGGGCAGAACTTTACCGAGTACAGCAAGATATCACTTGATGGTGAAGTGCTGAAGACGGTATATCTGGGCCCTACGATCCTGGCTCTCAACGAGGAAGTGGATCCGTCCAGAGTATCCGACATGAAGGTAAGTCAGGTCGAGAAGAACAAGGAAATCCTCAGCACTACAGAGTAGGCGCTGAAACCTGGCGGAAGGACGCTGTAAATGAAGAAGATAATCAGAGTTCCGCAGCTGGAAACAGACAGACTAATACTCAGAATGTGGACGAAGAAAGACGCTCCGGCGCTCTTTGATTACGCGAAGGATCCGGACGTGGGACCCAACGCGGGGTGGAAGCCCCACGCGAACACGGGCGAATCACGCATGATCATCGACCAGCTCTTCAGGTGCAACATGACCTGGGCGATAGTCGAGAAGGATACCGGAACAATCGTCGGAAGCATCGGATTTGAGGATGACAAGTACAGGCCGAACATAAGCAGCAAAGAGATGGGCTATTCCCTGGCCAAGAGCCGCTGGGGCAAAGGCTACATGACCGAGGCCGCGAAGCGTCTCGTTAGATACGCCTTTGACGAGCTGAATCTGGACGTGCTCATGATTCGAACGAGCGAGACAAACATCAGGAGCCAGCGTGTAATCGACAAGTGCGGATTCAAATATGAAGGGACTCTGCGCAGGGCGTACAGGACCTACGACAACTATCTGCGCGAGGTCAGATGCTACTCCATGCTGAAGGAAGAATACGAAAACCTTTATCTTGAATGACCACATAAAGTGTGGTAACATTACAAGGCGTATGAAAAAATACATGGAAGAAGCCTATAAAGAGGCTGAAGCGGCCGCTGCCGAAGGGGAAGTCCCTGTGGGAGCGGTGATAGTGCGCGATGGCAAAATAATAGCGAGAGCGCACAACATGACAGAGCAGGCAAAGGACCCGACGGCTCATGCCGAGATGCTGGCCATAAGAGAAGCAGCGTCGTTTCTAGGCGGGTGGAGACTGACCGGGTGCAGCATGTTCGTGACAACCGAGCCCTGCAGCATGTGCGCAGGGGCGATAGTCTGGTCGAGGATAGAGAAACTGTATATCGGAACGATGGATCCCAAGGCGGGCGCGTGCGGTTCAGTGTTCAACATCCCCCAGGACAGCAGGCTAAACCACTATGTTGAAATAGAAACAGGACTGATGGGCGAAGAGTGCTCCAGTCTGATGAAAGATTTTTTCAGGAAACTGAGATCGGAGGAAAGACAGTAATGAGAAAAGCAGGCGCATTAATATGCGTAATAATAATGACAGTTCTGCTGATGGCACCGGCGGCTTTTGCCGCTGAGGACGGCGATTCAGCCGCGGCAGCGAAGACAGACCTGGAAATCGTGAGCTCATCACCTGAAGACGGAGCGACAGGCGTCGCGGTCGACAACCTGAGTGTCAAGATCCGCTTCAACAAGGATGTATATCCGAAATCCGACGAGATCAAGGCAGCCAACGCCAAGCAGTTCAAACTGGTTGACTCCGAGGGAAAGAAAGTTCCTCTGAAGGTCTACTACAGCGATAAGGAAGAGGGACTGATCCTCGCTGCGGCAGATGTCTATTCCGGAAAAAACAAGAACACCATAAAAGGTGATGTGACTTATACGCTGAACGTGGGAAGGAACTTCCAGGCGGCAGACGGATCAACAATGGGACAGAAAGTCACCATAAGCATGACGACTCTCAACCAGGGAAGATCCACAGCCATCTACATGATACTCATGGTTCTGATGATGGTCGGAATGGTATTCTTCACACTGAGAAGCACTAAGAAGGACGAGAAGAAGAAGAAGGAAGAACGCGAGTTAAAAGAAGGCGTAAACCCTTACAAAGAAGCCAAGAAGTCCGGCAAGTCCGTTGAGGAAGTCGTATCCAAGCAGAACAAGAAGAAGGCGAAGAAGGAAGAAGCCATCCGCAGACAGAAGGAGGCTGAAGCTGCCATCGAAGCCGAGATCATCGAGAAGATAAGGAAAGAGTCCAACAAGAGAGTCTCCGCTCCGCACGCGATATCTTCAGCAGGAAGCAGCCTGAAGCTCAAGGTCGTCAAAGACTCCGGAGAAAAAGTCTCCGCAGAAGAAGTAGAAGCAAAGGCAGCAGCGGCGAGGAAGAACAACAAGGGAACGACAAACCCTAAGAACCAGACCGGCAAGAGCAGGAACAAGAAGAAAAAAGGCAAGAAAAAGAAATAAGACATGAAGCAGGGGAGCCGCGGAAGCGCGGCTCCTTTTTAATGCCCTTTGGTTTAGTGGGATGGACGCGGTTTATGGTATAATCGTTTTGGAGCAGAGGAGGTGCGGCGTGAACATACAGCTTAACTCTTACGCAAAGATAAATCTGTCCCTGGATGTGAAAGGCGTAACGGAAGACGGCATGCATCTTGTCGAGATGGTCATGCAGCAGATTCTGTTGTGCGACGATATCGCAATGAGCTGGACGCCCGGGGCAGATGGTCTGGAGATAAGCCTTAAGACCAACAGGAGATTTCTGCCGACAGATGAACGCAACCTTGCCTACAAGGCGGCACTGGTCATGAATGAAATCCGCGGCGGAGACGCAAACGGAAAACTGGAGATAAACATAAAGAAGAGGATACCGGTAGCGGCGGGGCTCGCGGGAGGAAGCGGCAATGGCGCGGCTGTTCTCCACGGGCTTAATGTGCTTTGGGGCATGGACCTGAGTCTTGAGGAACTCTGCGGAGCCGGAGCCAGACTCGGCTCGGATGTTCCTTTCTGCGTAATGGGACAGGCTGCGGAAAACGATGTGCTTAAGGACAGGTTCGCGACAGATCATCTGGCGTGCCACTGCGCGCTTGCAACAGGAACCGGAACTGATCTTGAGCCCCTGAAAGGACTCGAGAGCCACATTGTACTGTCCAAACCGCCGATCAGCGTTTCAACCGCGAAAGCATATCAGGGAATCGACAGCATAGAGATACCCGAGAGACCGGACACAGAGGAGCTGATAGAGGGTTTAAAAACAAAAGACTATTCCCGCATAGAAAAAAACATGGTCAACGTACTTGAAAATTACACCTTGAAGGAGTATCCTACAGTTGTGTATACAAAGAACAAGATGCAGGAGATGTGTGCCGGCAGGGCCGTTCTCATGAGCGGCAGCGGACCGTCCGTTTACGGGCTTACAGGCAGCATCAAGGAGTCCAGGGCAATATGCGCTGAGATGGCGAAGATAAACAGAGAGAGCTTCTGGACGAGGACGACATTCTGACCCGCAAGGGCAATAAAAACACAGGTGAAGAGACATGTTGAATTTCGATATTCAGAACCACAAGCCACTTCGTGAGATGGTTTATGAAGAACTGAAGATGCAGATTCTCAAGGGTTCCATCATTCCGGGAACAAGGATGATGGAGGTTGAGCTTGCCGAAGAGATGGGCGTCAGCAGAACGCCGATCAGAGAGGCGATCAGAAAGCTTGAGAAGGAAGGCCTTGTTACCATTGAACCGAGAAGAGGAGCTTACGCCTCCATGATTTCAACGGAAGACATGGTGGAGATTCTTGAAGTAAGACAGGATCTTGAAGGCCTGGCAGCTTACTTTGCGGCAGACAGGATGACTGAAGACAAGATGGAGGAGCTGAGAAAGGAATCCGACAGCTATAACGACGCGGTAAAGCGCGGCAACATGGAGGACATGATCAAACACGACACCAGATTCCATCATATCATAGTTGAATCGTGCCGCAACAAGATCCTCGTGCAGATGATCGAGCAGCTGCAGGAGCTCGTCCTCAGATTCAGATACATATATTACGACAATTTCAGACGTGCCGAGAACATGCCTGAAGAGCACGAAGCCATCGTGGCTGCCATAGCGGAAGGCAACGCAGACAAGGCCAGAGCCGCGGCAGACATTCACATCGACAGGCTTAAGGAGCTCGTTGTAAAAGAGGGCGTACAGCAGAGGCACGTGTAAGGATCCGCTAAAGAAAACGCAGACAGAAGGTGTCAGAAA
>Ga0256407_10001105_pt1 | contig 59647 bp, 43 predicted proteins | sample RumenRJG_04DNA_FD_193489 | JGI IMG/M metagenome (GOLD analysis project Ga0256407, IMG submission 193489) | Bovine rumen microbial communities from Lethbridge, Alberta, Canada - RJG_04 | ecosystem: Host-associated > Mammals > Digestive system > Stomach > Rumen | place: Canada: Alberta... | reverse complement strand
GTAAACCTTTTTCGTACTCCGGTCAACCTTTTTAGGAAACGAGTCAAAAGTTTACGATTTTTAAGATAACATCTCAGTTATCGAGTCAACCTTTTTCAGTTTTAGTCATTTGCTTTCATTATTCTTCAATTATTATTCATTCTCGTTCGCATCTCGTTCGCATTACGGACATCTACGTAACGTCTTTTCTTCGTCATGTTCGCGTGGCTTTAGCCCCGCGTTTCTCTATGTCCATTCTGTCGGATGTCATCCGGCATATAGACGGGATAGACCAGGTGACCAATAGACCAGTTGTTTATTATAATCTCACACACGCGTGTGTGTATTTTATAGAATGAACTGGTCATCCGGTCTATTGGTCTATCTCCCTTCCGTATATTCGCCTGTTCGCATTTATCTCTTCGGCATCACGTTCCATAACCAACCATCCACGCATTCGTTGCTGTCCCCTGCGTACATCTTTATACCCCGCTTTCTTGAGGAGCATGCCAAGGCGGTTGAGGGGCATCGGCTTCTTGATGGAGCCTTTGATGACGAGTTTGTCGCTGATCTCGGCGGTGGTCATGAACGTGCCATAGCCCTCGGCGGGGATGTCGAAATAGACGGCGAGGAGTTGTTCCTCGTTCTCCTGCGCCCGGAAATCCTCGTTATGGTGCTCGATAGTCCCGATGTCTTCGAGGTCAAACCAGTACTGGAAGCCCTTGTCAATGAGGTACTTGGCTTCTCCGTAAATCCGTTCGTACGGGAGGGTGACGAAGAAGGGGTTTTGGATGTTCTCCACCTGAAAAGGCAACCACCGGCGGTTACCGGTGAGGTCGGTGAGGAACTCCTGCTTGTTGCCCGAAGCGCAGAACGAGGCGAGGCGTACGCGGCGCTCTTTGGTATAACCGTACGCCGCGCGTTCGGATATATCCGAGGCGGTGATGACGGATTTCATGACGTTCAGTTCCTTGGCGGACATGGCATCTATCTCATCGAGGGCGATGAGTCCGTACTCGGCGATTCGCAGCCGTTCGTCTTTGTTCAATTGCGTACTGTTCGCCATCTTGCAGCTGTAGGCGCGCAACTCGGGCGGGAGGAGGTGCTCCAGCCATGTGGTCTTGTAGATACCCTGCCGCCCGATGAGGACGAGCACCTGCTGGTTGACCACCTCGTCCTTGAGCCAACTCGCCACCATGGCGACGAACCATTTGGTGAAGCACACCCGCCATAGTTTCTGCGCCTCTTCGCCGCCGGCGACCGTCACTTGCTCGGAGAGCCACCCTATCCAATCGGGATGCCCCTCTTCCCACGGCTTGGAGTCCTCCACGTACTCGCGCAGGGGATGCACGTCGGGGATGCGGTGCGACTGCAGCACCGCCATCACCTCCCGCGCCGTGATCTGCAACCCGCTCTCCGCCGAGCAGTCGCAGACGATGTCGTTAATGTCGGAGGTCGTGATATCCCGCCAGCCCGTAAGCTGTAGCCCGTCCCCCATCACAGCGATCTGCACTTTGTTGGAGATCACATCATGCCGCAACCGGCTGAACTGCACGTAGTTGTCATAGATGTAATTACATACGATTTCTTGTCTATTTGCCATATCTCAATTGATAATTTATGTTTTCTGGTTGTTTGAGGGTAAAGAAAAATGCGGCGGTCCGGCGCTTAATGCGCCTTATCGTTGCGGCGGTTCGTCTGCCCGATGAGCAAGCTCCTCGTTCAGCCGCTCCGTAGCCCCGCTCGTGCGGCTTGATAGCCGCCCTACCGCCTTTCGAAAATACGCTAATGCTTTTAAAAATACCGAAAATAAATTCGCATAATTAGCATAATTAGCCGTTTTATTTCCGTCCACAGATTACACAAATTACACAGATATATGCGCCGAATGGATTTTCTCTATTTTTGTTTATTTTCGGAAGGCTGCCGGACGACTTATCGAAGTTGTGCGGAATGGTTAGCGGATTTTGGACTCCGGGAACTCGTTCACGGGAGGGCGAAAGCCGTTATCCATTAGGCTACATCGGTAGCCGTTCAGCCGCATTTTTCTTTTCAAAATCTCAAAGACCATCAATTCCGACGACAAAGGTACGGAATTTTTTCGATATGAGCGACCACGAAATCGTGGGCGGTTGTTCTACCTTGCTCGCGAAATCGAACAAAAAAATGCATTTTTCGCGACCAAACTACATACCTTGCTCGCGAAATCGAATAAAAAAATGCATTTTTCGCGACCAAGGTCTTGTGTATATCAAAAAAATGTTGTACCTTTGCAGCGATTTTTTAACATACAGGTATGGAAAATGTACAATTAATCGGTCGCGAGCAAGAGAAATCATTGCTCCTTAAGTACGGAAAATCAAAGAAAGCAGAGTTTGTTGCCGTTTATGGTCGTAGGCGTGTCGGAAAAACTTTTCTTATAAAACAAACGCTGAGCGATTCGTTTCTTTTCGAGACCTCCGGCGTGATTCAAGGCACTCGTGACGATCAGTTTGCCGCATTTAATCAGAGTCTGCGCAGAATTGGTTATATGGGCGCGTACGTCAAAAATTGGATGGATGCTTTTTTTGCATTGGAGCAGACTATTACCCCTCGATTAGAAGGAGGAAAGAGGCAAGTTATTTTCATTGACGAACTACCATGTATGGATGTACCGGGAACCCGTTTTGTGGTTGCATTGGGTCATTTCTGGAATAGTTTTGTAACGAATCATCCTAATCTTATGCTAATCGTTTGCGGTTCGGCTACCTCATGGATGGTAGATAATATTGTGAATAACCATGGTGGCTTGCACAACCGTATAACACATCTAATGCATCTTCATCCATATAATTTGGCTCAATGTGAACAATTCTTCCGTTGGCGCGAAATGTCGTGGGACCGATTATCCATGCTGCAGGCATACATGATTTTTGGAGGCATTCCTTACTACCTAAGTTTAATTGAGCCGGATGAAAGTGTGACTGAAGCAGTAGATAGGCTGTTATTCTCGAGAAACGGCGAATTGCATGATGAATACAATCGCTTATTTGCCTCCTTGTTTACGCACCCGGAGCCCTATTTGGATATCATACGAACAGTAGCATCGCATCGGTATGGTTTGACTCGGGATGAGATTGTTGGTATATTGGAAAAATCCAATGGAGGAGCTATTTCCAAGCAGCTGGATAATCTTGTGAATAGCGACTTTTTGCTATATCATCGAGTACGTCGGAAGAAAATCGGGAAAACGGGAGGTTATTACACTTTATCCGACTTCTTTGTGCAGTTCTATCATTCGTTTATGGAAGCCCGCCCAAATGACGAGCATTTTTGGGCACATCACATTTCATCACCGCAAGTGAATACCTATTGGGGGCTTTCATATGAGCGCGTATGTATGGTGCATATCCCGCAAATAAAAAAGGCAATTGGCATTGATCAGATAGGTACAGAGTGCTACTCATGGCGAAGCAATGATCCTGAACAACGTGCACAAGTAGATTTGCTTATTGAACGAGCGGATCGAATAATTAACCTGTGCGAAATTAAATATAGTACCTCTCTTTATCTTATAGATAAGGAGGAGGACATGAAGTTCCGTACGCGTCAGGGTATTTTTGTTGCACAAACAGGCACACGGTATGGCGTACAACCAACCTTCATTACCACTTATGGTTTAGCACGTGGAGCCTACGCCTCCTCCATCCAAAAATCAGTCACTATGGATGACTTATTTTCCTAAATCACCTTCTCCATAAACCGGTAGGCATTCCAGACCGTGCCTTTACTAACGCGAAAAGCCAATGACACTTGCCATTGGCTTTTCTTAGGATGCTCCAGATGGTACTCGTAGATGTCCATCCATTGCTGATACTTGAGGGGTAACTCGAAATCGTTGAAGAGAATGCTCAGTTCTCCACTTTCTTTTTTGCTGAGCAAATACTGATATTTATTCATGTAAGTACACCGGAAGGCGGGAATTCTCAGGGACGACGTGTCCAAGAGTGTGCCTCCGGCATACTTACGAAAAAAAGAGACGGTAACCCGCATGGATTACCGCCTCTTGCGATACGGATAGCCTAACGGCTATGAATGACAGGGGATTTAGATACCGCTGTCGGGATCGCCGCCAATGGGGGCACCGCTAAAGCCGGGATCGGGGCTTCCGGCAAGAACCATCGATTGCAATGCAATAGACGCTACGTTTACTTCCGGTTGAAAATATGTCTTTTTCATAATAATTCTTATTTGTAAATTGTGAATTGTGAATTACTTTACAATCTGACCTTGTGCATTGTAGCGCACGTCATTCTTGATAATAATGAGTTGTCCGTTCACAATGACTTTGGTGCTCTGATTTGCGCTTTGTGCATTCTCTACACCGGTAGCCATGTTCTTACCCTCCACAATGCGTGCGGGCATGCCGCGGTATTTAGGAGCATTGCCCGGAGTCGAAGACTCTACATCCACATAGAAATATGCACGGAACGGCTTGAGCGGGTTGCTGGTGTTCGGCCAGAAGAGTTGGTTGTTCTGTCCGAGGAACAGATAACCGCCTTGGAAGTTGAGACCGTTCGGCATCAAGAACGGAGTGAAGGTACCCTTGAAGGTCACGCCGTCGAAGGTGACAGCCATATTGTCAAGAAGCGCATTGTTGATGGTTACGTCCTCAAAATGCAGGTCATCCAGTTGCGAAGCCGCGCTGTATTTCACGAAGTACGGACGACCGGCTACAACAGCATTCACCGGATCACCGACAGACAGGTTGAGGGTCGTACCTTCTACGCTTGCGCCGGTGAACTCACGGATCTCTACGCCGTTGAGCGAGCTGGCAGCAATCTGCGCAGCGTTCATGTCGAACGGCAGGCAGAGGGTGTTGTACATGTTATTCAGTACAGGACGGTCAATAATCAGTTCGTCAATCGTCTGTCCCTCATAAGTGTTCAAGAAAGCAGTTACTTGGTCTGCATCGTTCGGATCACCGATCTTAACTGCCGTTGTCGGAGCCGAAGCAGGATACGTTACCTCGATAAAGCTGTAATAATCGTTTGTTCCGCAGGTCACATTACCGTCAGCGACATAATAGGTCACATTACCCGAATAGGTGTGTACATCTACCGTCATGCCCTCTTTGTACGGATAAGTGAAAATGGTACCTACTCTCACTTGTGCCCACTCGGTAGTAGGCTGAGGTACGAACTTACCGGAAGTAGCATCGATACTAAGTTTGACATCAACGGTCTTGTCGCCGATGGTAGCCTGAGCAACCAACAGACCGGCGGATCCTTCCAAGTGCATAACCGGAGCACCGTTGTCTCCACCGAAATACCATTTAACGGTCACATCGGTACTTGCATTAAGCAGGTCAGCCTCATTAGCCGTGAAGACCGGAGTCAGGACAGCATCGTTAGCCGGAGTGAAGGACTCGCCGATAGCGTAGGTGTTCACACCGTCCGACCAACCGGTCAAGGTGTAACCTTCTTTATACATCGTCTTGTTCACCGGCATAGTGATGTCCTCGCCGATTGTAACGTCCAGAGCTGCCGGAGCAACACCCTCCGCGTCACCCAATGCGAACTCAACAGCATAAGAAGTGACAGCCTCCAACTTCATATACGGTGTATACTGACCGCAATCGATGGTGATCGTCTGATCTTGATCAACATCAAAGATTACCGAAACGATGTTCTTAGTCGTGTTATTGTGGTAGCATTTACCAGCACCCAAGTTCTGGTTAAAGGAAGCCAGTTCTACGTTGGTCTCGCTCATCACAGTACCAGCGTTTGAATCGTATTCACACGCACCGAGCGTGAGACGGTATTTACCTGCTTTCACCGGAACAGTTGCTTCTACATTCTGATAGCCGTGTTGATCATCATGGAACGAGCCAGCAATAACCGTACCTTCCGGTTTTGCACCGCTGATCATATTGTACGGATCGGTCTGGAAATTCAGCTCAAAGTCCGTGAATGCAGGAATCTCCGGCATTTTCTCAATAGAGAAGAACGGAGTGTACTCGGCACCATAAACCTTGATGATCTGATCGGTCGGAATGGTAATGATGTCAGCTACATAGTTCTTTGACGGATCAGCATCGTAGCAAACACCCGTGTTGGTAGCCAAGGTAGTGTATGTCACAGTGCCGTCCTCGTTCTTAACGGAACCGTCCTGGTTGCTGAATTGGCAAGCACCCATCTTCACGAGATAGTTACCGGCAGTAACCGGAATAGTGATCACCGGTGAACTATACCCATGCTGAGCATCGTGGAAGTCTCCCGCTACCTCAACGCCTGTCGGCAGTGCACCACCGCCTACTACGGTATAAGGATCGGTACGGAAATCAATTGCAAAGTCTGCATCCAGATAGGTCGGTCCAACCGGTGCCGGAGTCGGAGCTGTTTCCGAAACAAGACGAACGGAGTGACCTTCCTGAGGTTGGAATTGGGCATCTACTTGATTGAACCAATAACCCTCAAACCCGTCGAAACCGTAGAAGACAGAGATCGCATGATGAGAGAGTGCGTCCATCGTCGATGACCAATAAAAACCTTGCTCACCCACACCATACACATCATATGCATCGCTCAGGCCTGCCGCAGGCAAAAAGACTGCACCTTCCGCTTCGTATGCAGCCCATTCCGAACTGCTGATGACATTGTTGTTCCATGCGGTACGCTCGGTATTGATGGCCGTTCCATCATAGACATCGGGCAAAAGAATCAAACCTTCTACACCGGCAACGGTTGCCGTACCATACTTACTGGAAGCATCGGTACGAGTATTGAACAGATAAGTCCACTCCTCGACAGTCAGCGTGCGCCAATTGCCTTCGATGTTATTACCCCATTCAGTATAGGTCGAATAATCTTCACTTTCAGGATTATCACCTGTACCCCAACTAAAGAGGTCGCGGTTATTGCTTGCCTGTGCGTTACCAATAATAGTCCATTGGTTCTCTGCAAAATGCCATCTTTCTATATTACCTAAATACTGCAAGTTACCTTTCGAGAAATAAACTACTTTACCGCCGTCAACCGAGAATGCGCCCGGCAGTTTGTCGCCATCTTGCGCAGGTGTCGGAGTCGGTTCAGGGAAGGCTTCTCCTAAACTGAATCTAATCCCAGTAACTTTGAAAATAGTGCTGGCGAAGTCAACACTGGTAGCCTCACCGACCCAACGATAACCTGTTGCTGTCTCCTGCCAAGCACAACTTAATTCATTATGCTGATGCTTCTCGGATACCGTTATCTCAATGCAAAGTATGTTAGCGGAAGTACAAGAGAAAACGAAAGATTTCTCACTATTCATACCGTCAAATATGAAATGGTCATCAATATCAACATAGTGTGCGCGACCATCAACAGCCTTAAGGGAAATACTACCATTAGTGTAGGTTGCTTCGCCCAATTCATCTACATTGATAGTCGCCAATATAGACTCGTCCCATACAACCGTGCTGCTCACCGGAATCAATGCGGCATAAGCAGCCTCGGCTGCAAGCAGTGTGTTGTAGTTGGTTACATATCCCTTTTGCTCAAGGGTAAGACTGCAATACTCACTGCGTGCATAATCAATTCTATGCTTGCATGCGGGCGTGAACTCTACGTCACCGATCTCGTTAATCTTTTCAATGACATAGTTAACATCAGCCAGCATATAATACATCTCTTCTGCCGCTAAGTAGTCATTGTAGTTGGTTACTTGATCTCTTTGCTCTTCACTTAATGCGATATAGGCGCTACGAGCCGCTTCTAGAGCGTTATAACAATCTTGGTTATAAACAACCGGATTCGGGATAGCATTGATCAAATCAATAACATTCTGTACCGCCGGATCTACTGCCGGAGTCGAACCGCCGCTGGTGTAGAAAATCTTGGATCCTGATGCCCATTCGAAAATATCCGCACGCGAAAAACCACCAAAGGGTACCGGATCGCCCCAGGCTCCGTTATGGAAGTAAGTAGCAGTCACTCCTTCATTTGTGCCAGCGTAAATCAAAACTACATCACCTGCAGGAACAGCGTCCCATGCCCCGGCTTCCTCTAAGGAAACGGCAACAAAACCGGGCAGATCTGAAATGGTTACCAGTGTTTGGTCATTCTCCCACGAAGCCGAAATTTGCAATTCCGTTACCTGTAATCCTGCCGGAGCGGGAGCGGGAGAGGGAGCAGTTTCCGAAACGAGACGAACGGAGAGACCATAACCACGACCACGTTTGTTGAAATGCATACCATCCGCCTGTTTAGAAAAGTCTGTATCAAAGAAGAAACAGTATGCGCTACCTTCGTCATATTGCTTTCCTGAAGGAGACGAAGAAGACCAATAATCGCCTCCTTCACCTACACCACTAACCGAATCGTCTGAGCGCCAACCGGCAGCAGGCAGGAATACACAACCTTGCTCTTCCAAAGTGCTCCAATCGGAAGCGCTAATAATATTGGTGGTGTAATTAGCTGTAGTTATGGTCAGCGCCACACTCGATGAAGTCCAACTATCCGGCAAAAGGATAAGACCCGTCTTGCCATTAACGGTAGCATACGCGCGAAGATTTGCTGCATTGTTGCGGCTCTTGATCAAGTATTGCCACTCATCGTAGGTCAATGTACGCCAATCAGAACCCATAAGGCTACCCCAATCAGCTTTAAGATCCTCACCAGCAGTATTACCGTAATCAGTAAAGTCATAATTACTTCCTATACCGTATTGTCTATAATCGGTTAAAGCCGATGATTCGCCTATCCAACCAAACAAATCATAACTACCATTACCCGTTCCACCCCAATAGTCAAAAGAGGTGTTAGCAGCGTTATCACCAACATAATCCCATTGGTTTTCTGCAAAGCCCCAAGTCCATGTAGCACCTTGGTCATTGGTGGTAGCCTGCAAGTTTCCTTTCGAGAAATACACCACTTTGGTTCCGCTTACCGAGAATGCACCCAATAGTTTACCTCCATCACCCGAAGGAGTCGGAGTCGGGTCTGGATCAGGAGTCGAACCACCGTGCAAATCAGCAAAACCGGTAGAAGCATCTTCATTGAAAAGGATATTAATGTTATCACCATTAGAATGCGTGTTATCAGTTAAGTAACATCCCCAAAAACCATCTGCTTCAAAGAATGCGGCATGCTCGACCTGATTGTTCTCATTTGCGTATGCATAGAGCACACCGTATGCTACCGGCTGATATGCTCCGTTTTGCCACTGATAGAGACGATAAACCTCCATTTCTGCAGGAGTTTTATAATATTCGTTAGCTACAGCATTTTTAACTATATCCGAGTCATATTCAGTGCTTGAAGAGTTATAATTCTCTACGAACTCCAATTTCCACGGACCGGAAGGTTTATTATTACCGACACGGGGGTCAGCGAAAGAATGCAAATAGCATTGTCCCGAAATCTTAGGATAATCCGGGGAACGCCAGCAGTCATAGCAGTTTGCAAAGATAACGCCTGTTGCCGAAGGAGTCGGAGTCGGATCTGGATCAGGAGTCGGAGTTGAACCGCCAGCCGTATAGAAGATACGATTACCAAAGAGTGTTATATTCTCATACATTTGGTTGAAATCTGTTTCTAAATCATAATCACCCGAAATGGTTCCGTCAAAGAAATGTATTACTCTTGCGTAGTCTCCGTTCGTGCGATAAACGAGAACAGCAGTGCCGGAAGTCGGCACTTCGGTCCATGCCTTCGCCTCATCAAATGTAACAGCCTGGAAGCCCGGCAGAGCGTTTACTGAGAACGTATTACCATTCGAGTTCCATCCATTGTATATATCCGATGTAACTTCTACCACTTGGAGTCCTGTCGCCGGAGTAGACGAACCGCCACCATCTTCTATTGTAAATTCAATAGAGGTAATACCATCTATATGCCTGGGAGCGTCTCCTGTCAACGTAATCGATGCGGCAGGAGTGCCGGACCATCTGAATATTCCTCCTTCGAAATTTTCATAATACGGGCTGATCCAGTCTCCATTGGCATTTCTCCATTCTCCAGCACCCGAGTGATTAATATCAATTTGGGCAATGTTTCCTACACTGGATGTGAACGTTAAATAACCTCCACCACTACCTTCGCCATTGCCTATTTCGATAGCACCGTCATAGCCAAATAAAACAAACTCCCCAGTGTTTACAGCCGTTACCGTAATGCCGTCACTGGTCCTACTGTCAGAGCCGGACAAAACGTTCATAGCCATACTGGATACTTTGGACTGATCCCACGTGATGACTGTTGCCCAACTCATCCCCACGCTTGCTGCGAGGGCGAGAAGAAATGTAAATAATTTTTTTCTCATACATTTAGATTTTTTGTTAAACAATATGGTTAATTAAATTGATAAAAGTCATATATTCAAGTTTCCCTGTTGTTGATTTTATTTGTAACCAAAAACGCGCTAACGCTTACAAAAATTCCAAAAATCCATGCGGATAGTAAACCTGCGCGCTGCATAGCTATTTTCTTCATTTTTTGTGAGGGCTTTAGCCCGTATTTTTGGAAGCAACCGGCGGTTAGTCTTTGACTAAGTGCCGTATCGGAAGCGTTCATTAGACGTCTGGAAGCTTGCTTACAAGCGGCTAATGGACAAATCCGATCCAGTACGCAAGTGACACGAAGCGGACGCAGGTTGCGCGTTTTTGGTTACAATAAATATCTCAAAGATCACGTATGACGTTTAGTCGTATATACTAAAAAGCAGCACTCACGATAAGTGAGCACCGCTTATGCGTTGCGAATTATGATTTACACCCATTAAGCCGCCATTCGTATGGGGGGGGGTAAAATTGAACTTCACATTTCGAGTTTGCATAATTTGCACATAATTCGGTGCAAAATTATAAAAAAAATTGCGCGTACACAATACGTACACGCAAAAATTTACTTATTGCAAAAAGGCAGGCACAAATTTTTACTTATTGTTGATTTCGTCTCTCAATTTTTCTACATCCCGCCAATTTTTATACATTACACAAACTCCCTTCTGACAACAGACTGACCTGATTAAAGAAAAATGATTATTGTTTTATAGTACTGCGTACTTTGAATCATTGCTCCGATAACTTATTTTCGAATACATTCAAAATAACTTATCCGACCAAATCTTCACTCCATGAGTCATAAAACAATAATCAAAAATACCGAAAATCCATGCGGCGAGAGGGAGGGTCACCTTTCAATTGATAATTGAGAATTGAGAATTGATAATTGTTACGGCTTTTTTGCGAGATATGCAAGAGAAACCATAAAAAAACGCACCCGAGGATGCGTTTTTTGGCTTTCAGAGGAAGTGCAAACTACCCTAAATTTAGAATAATCTATTCACATGGTCGTAGCGAAGCGCCCAAATGTCTCCGGCTGTATTCTCAAAGTCACCACCATAAACGACAGAGCGTCGAACAATAGGTGTGCTCGTCCATTGAGGAAGCATCTTGAGCGTTTTCGCAAAATCCGTTTGGTAGGTCATTGACGATTTAACTTCGATAGCTGTCAGTTGTCCCTCTTCCTTGACTAATATATCCACCTCTTGCCCGTTACTGTCCCGATAGAAGAACACATTTCCTTCTTTACCTTGGTTGAAGCGATGTTTGATGCATTCCATTACCACCAGGTTCTCAAAAACAGCGCCCCGCATCTTATCTAATGCCAATTGTTTTGGGGACTCAATATCCAACAGATAGCATGCCAAACCCGGATCATTAAAATAAAGTTTCGGGGTCTTAACTACACGCTTGGTGATATTTTCGTAATACGGCGGTAGCAGCGTCACGAGGTACGAAGCCTGCAAAACTGACAACCAATGACTGACGGTCTTACTATCGACACCAAGTTCCATCGCCACCTCTGAAGCGTTAAAAAGCGAACCTATGCGGGCGGCGCATAACTTCATAAACTTAAGGAACTGCATTTGGTCTTTGATACGCAGCAAATCCCTCACGTCTTTCTCTAAATAGGTTTTGACATAAGCAGGATAGAACAGATGGGCCATATTCTTACGGGCACAGATAGCAGGGTAAAGACCATCATAAAGCAGCTGATTGGTGTTTTTATCCGCAATCTGCTCGGCGGTCTCTTCCATCGACATCGGCAATAACTCATACACACCGGCACGACCGGGTAAGGACTCCGTCAAGCCCTGTAGCAACTCCAGATTACTACTCCCGGTAAGCACAAATCGACGCGAAGGATCGTCATCCACGATGCCTTGGATATAATCCAGTAACACGGGGACTTTTTGTACCTCATCGATAAACATCCCTTCCTTATGCTGGTTCAAAAACGCTACCGGGTCTTGTTCAGCGAAAGCTCGTATATGCAGGTCTTTCATACTATATCTCGGCAACTCAGGGAACAGGTGCTTGAGCATAGTCGATTTACCAGACTGACGAGGACCGGTCACTGAAATAACAGAGAAATACTGCGCCGCTTCTTTAATGACGCTCTCTAATCGGCGCGGAATGTAAATAGGTTGTGCCATAGGTGTATATTTTTATGCAATTTCGGAATTGCGCTGCAAAATTACATAAAATTTTTGATATACGCAAGGATTTGCATAAAAAAAACGCACCCGAGGATGCGTTTTTTCTAATAGTTGACAGTTGAAAATTGATAATTGACAGTTGACAATTATTTACGATTTACAGATTTACCATTTACGATTTATTTACGATTAGCCGCTTCGCGGGATTGACGATTTACGCTACGAACAATCGTCAATTATGTTCAATCGTCCATCAATCGTACCTCGTCAATCGTCCAATCGTCAATTACAAAAAAAAGGAAAATCGCTCTCTTTCGGGAGATTTTCTCTTTTTTTATCTGCATATATGCAAAAGATAATTGGTTTTGGATTCTAATGGGACAACAGAAAAAATTGCTCATCAGATCTCCTTACCTGTTTTCTCTTCACTCTCGAAGGGGAAGAGACCGAAGAGCTCCGCATCAATACGATCGGTCACCCAACGGAAATCCTCGGGGTTATCGCCGAACTTGATTTTGTCGCCCTCTACTATCAGCAATTTACCTTTATAATCCTTGATCCAGTTCTCGTATTTATCGTTGAGACCTTGCAGGTAATCCAGCTTGATCGACTGCTCGTATCCTCTTCCTCGCTTCTGAATCTGCGCCACCAAAGTCGGCAGCGAAGCACGCACATAAATCAGCAGATCCGGCATCTTAACCAGCGACATCATCAAATCGAACAAATCACGATAATTGTCAAAATCGCGGTCGGACATAAAGCCCTGCTCATGCAGGTTCGGCGCAAAAATACGTGCATCCTCATAGATCGTACGGTCTTGGATGATGTAATTCTCCGATTTCCCGATTTCCACCACGTCCTTGAAACGTTTGTTCAGGAAATAGACCTGCAGATTAAACGACCACCGCGCCATATCGGCATAGAAATCCGACAGATACGGGTTATACTCCACGCTCTCAAAACGAGGTTCCCAGCCATAATGTTTGGCTAACATGTTGGTGAGGGTGGTTTTGCCACACCCGATGTTTCCTGCTACTGCTATATGCATATTGTTCGGCATTTTGCCGAACAAGACCGTCCTGCGGACTGAAAGACCGCTCCACTGAAAGACCGTTCCACTGAAAGACCGCTCATTTCATTCGCTGAAAGACTTTCTTGCTCAAGCACCCTGTGCCAAGGGCTTATTCGTTATTTATTCCAGTTATTTTCGCTGAAGAGTCCGAATAACTCGGCATCTACTTTATCAATCACTTTGCGGAAATCCGCAGGGTTGTTCTCAAAATCCATCCCGTCCGAATCGATGACCAGCACACGACCCTCATATTTATGGAAGATAAAATCTTCATATTTCTCATTCAGGTCCTTCAGGTAATCAATCTGCATGCTCTGCTCGTATTCACGGCCGCGCTTTTGTATCTGCGAGATGAGAGCCGGCACGGATTTGCGGAGATAAATCATCAAATCCGGCAACTTCATCTGAGACTTCATCAAATCAAACAACTCCATGAACGTCTCAAAATCACGTTGACTCAAATCGCCTCGTTCGTAGTTATTGCGCACGAACACATACACGCCTTCAAAGATCGAACGATCCTGCACAATGGTATGAGATGCCCGCTGGACTGCCATCATATCCTTGAATCGTTCTTTCAGAAAATAGGTCTCCAAACAGAATGCCCAACGCTCTATATCCCCGTAGTAGTCCTCCAGATACGGATTGAAGCTCACGGATTCAAACCGTGGCTCCCATCCGTAGTACTTCGCTAACATCTTCGTCAGCGTTGTTTTTCCTGCTCCAATATTTCCCGCTATCGCAATATACATATATTATTGTACGCGTGCGCCCGTAATCGTATACATATTATCTCCGCGGAGAATACGCAACTGACCGTTAACCAGTATTTTACGGGCTTTTTCGGTTACCTCGACATTTTCTGTCGCCTGTACTTGAGGGATAATATGATAAGCGTCATACGTTTTCTTATCCACGCTCTCCAGAACTATCTCTCCTTTGAACTTCACCTTGCGCATGATGATATAATGCGTACCTTCTACGAGCGCCCATTTCCGGCAAGGAGACCATCCATTCGCCCAGTAACAGGTAGCTTTATTGCCTTGGGTATCTGAGTTCCATTTCGTATAATAGTAATTCCCCTGTTCGTCCTTAATGCCGATATAACTGCCTTGCTTGCATTCAATCGTTAATTTACCGTCCTTGAAGAGATATTTGTCATCATACGTCTTGGATGCCGATTCTCCGGCATCACTACTATTAATCCATCCCATAGCATAGAACTTATACGTCACACCGTCATACACATCCGGATCAATCTCCGGCAGAACCTCACCGCCTTCTCCACCTGTATCTGTTCCGGGCACATAAGTCTCACCGGTATAATACATCGCAATCTTATTTTCCTTGAGCGCTAAGGTGTAGCCTGCGGGGGCAGCTTTCGTAGCTGAGGAACCGATATATAACACCACATTGCCGTACTTACCCGTCACGGTCGCTTCATACCAACCGTTACCGCTTTGCTCAGATACCGCACTCTCTGAATGAATACCCGCTGACTTACGGGCGATGATCATCTTCTGTATCTCATTTTTGTACTTCACCCAATGAGGCCAGAATACACATGGCACACCAGGCATAGAAAGTATGTACGCATTGCATTGCAGCATCAGTGCGCGGTCATTCACACTCGCACCATCCGTACTGTTCTTGATATCCGATTCGGTGTTCGTCCGCTGGAACGTATCATGGTTATCCACGAACGTCACGGCATACTTACTACATCCTTTTCCACGCATTCCGGCGTTCTTACATTTGCTATAATCATTCTTCGCGATACCTTGTTTGAAAGCCGCTGCACGACCCGGGAAATCAAACGCCAAGGTGTTCTGACTTGCCTCATTTACGCGCGTCTTGATCTCATTCGCATCCTCTACCCAGTACTCCATGACGGAGAAATAGGGACCGGAGGCCGCATTGTAATCATTAAGGTGTCTCACATTAAAACCACCCGCATAATCGTACCGGAAGCCGTCATAACCTATGGTATTCTTCAGGAACTTCAGGTATGCTTTGCACATATTCTGAACGTTTACGTTTTGGTGATCCCAATCGCGCGCCGAACCGTAATTGGCATTATGCTGACCATCATCCGGATGACTACCCGACTGACCATGCTCGTCATTCTGCGTAATCCAACTTGTCTGCGGATAGTAATGACCATATTTTCCGAAATCCTGATCCATAAACTCTACGGTATTCACATCGCCCGAGTGATTTATCACAATGTCTGCAATGACACGCGTACCACCGTTATGAAAGGCATTGATGAGCGCTTTCAATTCGTACTCGTTGCCCCATACATTACTATTTTGGTTCGAATACTGCGCGGGGATATATCCCATGTTATCCTTGGTCTTGCAGGAAGGCGCCAACCAAACCATATCGAAATACGGATTGATCTCTGAAGCTTTGTTTTTGAGATCCATCCATTTGCTGGTTCCAAAACCGTGATCGTTGGAACTATCCCAATAGAAAGCTTGCAGCATAATGTCTTCGCACTCCGCCGGAACGGCTTTGTCATAATCACCCGGCGTCACAGGATCTATCGGATCTCCGCCACCCGGCGTATCACCTCCTCCGGGATTGTCTCCTCCTCCCGGGGTGTCACCACCGCCTGCAGGGGTATAAGTGGACCAAGTACCATTACCGTAATCCCACGCACCCTCAGCGATCGTGTACATATTCTCTGTACCCAGCGTCAGATCAGCGGTCTGATTCCATTTTACATCTTTATTCCAGTTGTTCTCCGTCGTAGCAGGATTCATACGACAGAAGATCACTTTCGGATACTTGTCGTCAATCGTTCCCTGATACAAATCGGTCTCACCGGAGACAGAAGTCATACTGGTCCATCCATCACCGTTGCCGAACATATAAATGGCAAAACGGGCGTTGTCTTTTTTCCAATTGCTGCTCGGCCTTAGATATAAGGTTCTTGCGCACGCGAGGGCAGCTATGATTAGGCCGCCCCACACGCATACTATTCGATACAAATTTCTTCTCATATCACAACTCAATTATTCATTCTCATTTTACTCTACCCATGATATCATATACTTTATCGCCTAAGCGGATATAAAGCTGACCATTCTGAATAAATTTCTCAGCTTTCACGGCGTCTTGATTCTCAAAGACGTCCTCTATTCCCTCAGCGATCGGTGTACGCTCCGTTTCCTTGCTGCCTCGCGGAGTAGTCATCTTGTAATATACTCCGTAGTTAACGCCCTTGGAAGCTAAGGTATAGCCTGCAGGAGTGGTATTATAACCCGATGCCGGACCCATCAACAGACGAATCTCACCGTTCGTACCATAGATTGTAGCCTTGTAATAATCATGACCGGCCTCGTCTTCTACACGGCTCTGACTGTGTACGCCTGTCTTATAACGAGCATCTATCATCGCCTTGATCTCTTTCTTGAACGTGATCCAGTGAGGAAAGAAGACACACGGAACACCCGGCATCGACAGGATGAACGCATTACATTGCAGCACTTTTGCTTTGTTCTCATCGTTAGCCAACGAATTGCCATAACCAAGGAACTCATTACTGAAACCGTTATCATCCTTACGCAGGAACGTATCGTGGTTATCAATGAATGTTACAGCATAACGGCTCTCTCCTGCACCCAACAAACCGCATCCTTTCAATGCACCGTAGTTGCCATTAGCAATTCCATCGTTGAATGCCGAGAACTTCGTTGCAAAGTCAAAGGTAGTAGAGGTACGTCTTGCTTCATTCAAATGGTATTGAAGATCGCCCACGCGGCCGTCCCACATCTCCATTACCGTAAAGTACGGATTCGCTACGGAGTTGTAATCCGCGATATAACCGTTCTTGAAACCCTTACAATAGTCGTAACGGAAACCGTCCACATGTACATTGTTAATCAACCATTTGAGGTATGCTTTGCACATGAGCTGTACGTTCTTGCTCTGGTGATCCCAGTCACGACCGCCTTTGAAATCATCCAAACCGTCATAACCCGCATCGTTGTTACCGGATGCTTTTCCGAAGCAGTCACCTGCATCCTCTTTGGCTTCCTCCGACCAGTTCAAATCATCCGTGCGGCAGATCCAAGCTGCTGTCGGCTGATAAATACCATACTCTCCGAAGTCCTGCTTAGCGAATGTACACCAACTCGGTTCGCCTTGACCATGGTTGATTACGATATCTTCTATGACACGCGCTCCCAGACCATGCAGTTTCTTAATCAGTTTATTCAAGTTCGTTTTGGTTCCCCAAGCGCTCTCCAAACTACTATATTGGATAGGCAGATAACCTGTGCCTCCGGTCGAACGGGAGAACGGGGGTAACCAGATCAGGTCAAACCATTTACCCATCTCGTCTGCTATATACTCACCCGTCTCTTTGGATTTATTCTTCATCAAACGAGCCCAAGCTGTACTACCGTAAACAGATGTGGTACTACCCGGCATTGTTTCCAGTTCGTTACTATCCCAGTAGAAACCTTGAAGCATAACGTCCGTGCAGTTCTCCGGAGCCGAGTTGCGATAGTTAGGATTCGGCTTGAGGTTCTCCGGTACCTCCGGTTCGGGGTCCGGCTTTATCGGCGTCGAAGGATCATACTCCCGCGGATCACTGCCGTCAAACATATTTACCCATATCTCCAAACTCTCGTTATGCCCCTCCATCGTACTATAGTTGGAAACCATCTTATAGTACTTATTCTCTGCTAACCATGATGCAGGATTATCACCCTGCACTTTGTCGCCTAACATCAGAATCAGGTTACCGCGCTTTCCTACCACCGTAATCTTATAACCGGTAGCCGAAACTTCCTCGTCATTCGTCGAACTCTCGCTATGAACGCCCGCTGCCTTACGCGCGAAAATCATCGGCTTCAAATCCTCTTTGTATTTCGCCCAATGCGGATAGAAAATACACGGAACACCCGGCAATGACAACAGCATAGCGTTACATTGCAACAGACGTGCCTTGACCTCCGGCTTCATCGAGTTACCGCGACCGCAGAACTCATTCTCGTTATCCGGACGGAGGAACCAATCATGGCTCTCCATGAATGTAACTGCGTGACGACCGTCACCGCGGCTCATGATACAATCTCCGCGGCCACGACTGTAATCCCAACCCGCAATCGAGTTGAACACATGCCATTTGAGGTCAAAATCCAGACCCATCAAGTCACCTTTCGCATCATTAATCTCGCGCTGAATCTCATCCGTTCCGTTATAACTCTCCATGAAAGCGATATACGGTTTCGCTTGCTGGTTATAATTCCAGTGATGCCAGTTATTGAAACCGTCACCCTTGTCGTAACGGAAACCGTCATACTTCATTACGTTTCTCATCCACTTCAAGTAAGCGATAAACATCTCTTGTACATACACCTTGTCATGACTCCAATCGCGTGCGCCGGACCAGTTATCACCGTCGTCCTTGCTACCGGAAGCCATGCCCCAGCATTCACCCGAACCTTCGTTCTCTGCGGTCGGTTTATTATAGTCTGCATTCACCTCGTCATCCGAGCAGATATAGGTGGCATCGGGTTGGAAGGTACCGAACTCACCGAAATCATTCTCATAGAAATCACACCATGTGCTCTTGTTCGCACAGTGGTTGATCACGATATCGGCCACTACTTTACTGCCGTTCGCATGGAATGCAGCAATCAGCGCTTCCAACTCCTCACGGGTACCCCAGTTCGAGTTCTGGTTGCTGTATTGCTTCGGGTGATAACCCATTCCATCTCCGTAAGCACTGGGCGGTAACCAGATCAGGTCAAACGAATGTGCCATCTCCTCTGCCTGCGGCAAAAGGGTTGCCCATCTCGTATCACCGTATTTATCCGTTCCCAACTCAGCACGATCCGGCCAATACGACTCGTTATAGAACGCCTGAATCATCACGTCCTCGCATTGACGGGGAACGGAACCGCTTGCTATCGGCTCCTCTTTGCAACTTGCGCAAGATACATAAAGTTCGTCCGCACCCATCTTGAACTTCAAATAGAAATCATAGGTGCTCGTCTCGCTTACTTTATAAGCATCATTCTCGATGGCAAACTCATAACTCGTGTTTGCATACTTGGTAATAACCCACGATGCGTCTGCACACTTGCTATGCACTTTCACAAGCTGACCTGCCGTCAGCTGTACGCCTTGCAGATAATACTCAATAAACGAAGGATCAAGCGGCTCCGCATTCTTCGTTCCTGCATAGTACACACCGTCAATCAACAGACCGTACGATTCCTCGCAGCCTCCTTCACCGCCCGGTGTCTCTCCACCGCCGGGAGTAGTGCTGTCATATACGCTCCACTCTCCCACACTAGGCTTTGAATCATCATTATTCTCATGCCATGCAGTGATCTTGAAAAGGTTCTTACCGGCGGGTATCTGTAAATCAGCCGTACGATTCCATTCCTTGCTCCAATCAAATCCCCCTTCCGGATTCATACGAAGGAAAATCACAGAAGTCGTACCATCAGGCACCTCACCGCTGTAAACCGTTCCGCTCACTTTTGCCAACTTCACATCTGCATCTCCTCCACCCCAAGCATGTGCATAGAAAGCAGGGGAGTCCACATCCCAGATGTTTGCATTCAAATAAATCCGCTTCGCCTGCAGCATCGTCACGCAAAGCATCAATCCCAAAAACAGAAAAACTTTTTTCATTGTATTAAAATTTTAAGAAATATATATTTATTTCATCTCTCTACCTATTACGTCGTATATCCGACCATCGTACATGATATACAATCGTCCGTCTTTCATGAATTTCTTGCCTGACTGCGGCACACTCACTTCATCAATCGCTTGCACATTATTCGATACATAAATTGTGAATTCAGCTCCATACTCAGCGCCATCAAGTGCCATATAATACCCTTCAGGAATGGTAGTCGGACGTTTCGGTCCCAAGAAGAGTTTGACATCCCCACGATGACCATGAATAGTAGCACCATAGTATTTCTTGGTAGTCGAACCCACCTCGTCCTCAATCACCGACTCCGAGTGGATACCTGCCAATTTACGCACCGCTATCAACGCATTGATAGCCTCACCGTATTTCTTCCAATGCGGATAGAACACACACGGAACTCCCGACATCATCAAAATATACGCGTTCGCCTGCAAAATCTTATTCTTGATGATAGGATCATCCAGATTCGCATCATCGCCCGCAAACTCACAATCATTATCACGGTCAAACGTATCGTGGTTATCCACAAAAGTCACCGTATATTTGGACAAACCCTTACCGCGAAGCGTACTCTCCAGCCCCTTCAACTTACCATAATTAGCATTAGTCGACTTAAACGCATCGTTCAAATCCCATTTCCGCGGAAAATCAAACACCATCGTGTTATACCCGGTAGCCGCCAAGTGGTCAGCAATAGAATTGGCATCCAGCCAAAATTCTGAAACCGAGAAATACGGTTTGGCTGTCTCGTTGTACATACCTAAGTACCGACCCGCATAACCGCGCGTCATATCATAGCGGAAACCATCATACTTCATCACTTCCAGCATCCAGCGCACGTACGCTTTTGCCCAACTCTGTACATACTCATTCGTATGGTCCAAATCACGACAACCTCCGTCGTTCTCACCTGTATCCTCCGCTCCGCGTTCATCCACAGGCGAACCGTAACAAGGTGAAGAAGCCTTGGCTTCAGTCGATGTAAAACACTCGTCGTAACGACAAATATGCTTCGTCTCCAATTGGAACGAGCCATACCCTTCTCCGAAATTATCCGCCTCAAAACTGCACCAATTTTTATCTTTTCGGTGATTGATTACAATATCCGCAATCACTTTCGTTCCGCCGCGATGCAAAGCATCTATCAATTTAGTGAGGTAGGTCTTACGCCCCCATTCGCTATTCTGGTCGCTTAATTTATAGTGATAATAACCGACTCCACCGCCATTTGAATTGGCGCTCGGCGGAAACCATACAAGATCAAAATTATCGCGAATAGCTACACTGTCACGTAACAAGTACGACCACATGGTACAGCCGTATTTGGAATTCACTTGATAGCTATTCCAATAAAATGCCTGAAGCATCACATCCTCGCATTCTGCCGGAACGCCCACATTAGTCGCGCGCACAGCGCCCGCACTCGTGAGCATCAAAAAAGAAAGGATGCCAAATAGAATTTTTTTCATGGTCAATCGACTTTTTTTAAGTAAACAAATTATTTTTAAAGTAAATTTTTATATTTCGCCTACAAAAGTACTGCTTTTTTCTCATATATGCAAGCACGCGCATAATTTTTTTTTCAAAAACGAGTATTTTTTACATTTTTTCGATTTTTTTCACAATAACCGTTGTGTCTTTCACCACAAATGTTATCGTAAAACCCGCATAATCCATTTTGTACTCCCGTTCCGGATCGTCTTGGTACGCCGGACGCGGGTCTTGACGCAGAATATACGTTATGTCCTCCAACACCTTTTTCGGAAAAATCTCAACTTTATCGGTATTATGTACCGGTTTAGTACTTATCTCGTACTGGTTATTACCTATCCAGAATTCTTCAAATCTCACCTCCAGATGGTAATCTTTCGTCTCCTCTGCAAACCCGTTTTTCGACTCCGGATGACTGTCACTAAAACTCAGATACGGCTTGATATCATATATCGGTGTCCCGTCCAATACATCCGCTCCGCTCACAATCAACTCCATCCGCCCACTCTCTCCGATATACACTCCCTCTCTTGTGGAGAGGGTTGGGGTGAGGTTTCTCACGCTTGAAAGCCCAATAGGATTTGGTCTAAACGGACTCCGTGTAGCAAACACTCCCATTCGTTTATTTCCTCCCAACCTCGGAGGACGAACTGTCGGACTCCATGACTGTCCTACAGCAGGCTCTGCCTGCGGTCTTTCAGGCGAAGCCGGTCGCGCAGCACTAAATCCCCATAACAGCCAAAGATGCGAGTACCCTTCTATTCCGCGTAAGGCTTCCGGCACGTTATAATCCGGCTCAAAAACGATCCTTGTCAAGATGGGACTGTCTTCCCTGCTCTGCCGCGGAATTCCGAACTTATCCGTGTGCCCGTTCCGGGCGTAAGCAATCACTTTTAATGTCATAATTCGCACAAATTTGGTGCAAAATTACAAAAAATACACCAAAAATGCAAGTTTTTTCAAAAAAAATACAAAAAAATTTGGTCATGTCAAAAAAAAGCAGTACTTTTGCATCCGCTTTCGTTCGAAGAGCATTTTTTATGCCCCTTCCGGCGGAAGCCAGTTTCCCCGATTAACGGGGACACTACCGGGTGCCATAGCTCAGTTGGTAGAGCAAAGGACTGAAAATCCTTGTGTCACTGGTTCGATTCCCGTTGGCACCACACAAAAAAAGAGACTATTTCAGGTCTCTTTTTTGTGCCAAGGGGGACTCGCACCAGGGTTCTTATCTCGCTACGCTCGAACGATTATTGCTATGCAATTTTCGATTCCCGTTGGCACCACACAAAAAAAGAGACTATTTCAGGTCTCTTTTTTGTGCCAAGGGGGACTCGCACCAGGGTTCTTATCTCGCTACGCTCGAACGATAAATTATCGTACTTTTGCCTCGCAATTTGAAAACAGTATAACAATTTAATACTTTTATTCACCATGAAAAAAATCTTATCGATTTTCGTAGCCATGATGCTTTGCCTGCCGATGCTGCAGGGAGCCATCAAAGTACACACCATCGGCGATTCAACGATGGCGGAGTATGATGAGAATACGACGGATAAACGAGGTTGGGGTATGTACCTCGGTTCGTTCTTCGATCCGGCTTTCGTTACAGTTAATAACCGTGGTAAGTCCGGAGCCGACACCCGTGGCTTCTACACCGGATCTGCTTATTGGCCTTCCGTCAAGAGCCAGATGAGCGCAGGAGACTACCTCATCATCCAGTTTGCTCACAACGACGAAGGTACCGTGACATATGGTATGGACAACTTGGAGTACGCTGCTTATTGCGCTGACCACAGTCTCCCTGCTCCTTCCGATGCACGCGGTACGAACCCGCAGACCACCTATCGTGAGATGTTGGGTCATTTCATCGATGAGGCACGTGCGTTGGGTGTGACACCGATCTTGGTAGGTCCGATCTGCCGTGCCTATTTTCAAGGCAATGACATCCGCCGTAATGGTCAGCACGACCTCGGTGATAAGTTCTCCAAGATCGAGAATGGCGTTCTCTATGAGAACCAAAGCCTGCCTGCCGGTGACTCTACGATGAGTTATGTACACGCTATGCGTGAGGTAGGAAAAGCGAAGAACGTACCGTTCATCAACCTCACCGAGGCTACTCGCCAACTCTACCTCTCGTACGGCGAGACACAGTGTATGAGTCTGCTCTTCTGCGAAGGCGACAAGACCCACACCAACGCCATGGGCGGTAATCTCGTAGCCCGTACCGCAGCCCAGCTGCTCAAGAACGCAGGTATCCTTGCAGAGCACATCAATATCCCGACGGACATCTCTGCTAACCCCTCTTCTATCGCTATCGGAGAGACCTATTGCGGTGTACCGCAGAACAAAGAGTTCCTGCTCACCGGTTATGGTCTTGAGCCGGCAGCGGGAAATGTGACCATTACTGCAACGGCTAACCTCCAAGTGTCGGTTGATAAAACCAACTACGCTTCGACAGCGCAGGCTTCGTATGACGGCGGTTCGATGTTCCAGAGAGTTTATGTCCGCGCTAACTACACTACCGGCGGCCTCCATTACGATACCGTCTATGTCACTTCGGGTGAGCATGTTGTAGCCGTGCCGGTAGCAGCTAATGCTATCTCTTTGGAAGGAGGAGCAGCCGTCAGCGCCTTCTGGGCTATCGGTGCCAAGCCTGTTCCGACTCCGGTGGTGGAAGGACCTATCAGTGCCGAGTTCACCATGAGTCAGATGGCTTGTATCGATTATAATGCCTCCAAGAACTATTTCGTGGACGGCGATGAGACTGCGATTATTCTTGCGCGTTTCCATAACTCTGCGGATGGCTCTGCACGTACCCCCTGGCCCGCAGGCGAGATAGACGAGAACGCTAACCGATACCTCGATTTCGCTGTCACTGCCCCGGCTGCCATGGATATACGCGTCACCCGCATCGCTATGGAGATTGCTTCGGATGGTACTTCTACCATGTGCTACCACCTCAATACCGGTTTCGGCGATGAGTTCACCGGCGTGACAACCATCTATGAGAGACGCAACATGCCTTCCCGCGTGATTGAGCATGTGGATCTGACCCCGACCCTCACTATTCCTGCATCCGAGACACTCCATGTACGTATTCTCCCATGGCATGATTATGGAGATGTGAAAGACAGCAAGTATATCGGTCTCCGTAATGTCCGTATCGAAGGTATGGCTTTCGACCCGTCAGAGGAAGGCGTAGAGAATGTACAAAGGGATGATGTACAATGTACAAAGGTCATCGAGAACGGCGTTCTCTACATCATCAAGAACGGTGCGAAATACAACGCGCAAGGAACCCGAATCCAATAATCTCATATTTCTGAAATATGCAAATTCACTTGCAAAAATATTAAGTATATTTACTGTTAATACAACACACGGGCGACTCAATCATTGAGCCGCCCGCTTTGTTCCTTTGTACTTTGTACTGCCCACTTGGCGTACTTGGTCACTTTACCAGCGCACCTTGCGCATTGTACACCTTGTCTCCGCGGAGGATGAAGATTTGGCCGTTGATGAGCACTTTGCGTGCGACATTGTTCGCGCTGTCAGATACATTTTGTATATCTGTCGGTAATGTTGACTGAGTAGGTATATACTCGATCTTGCTTACGAGCACGATACCGTTGGTGGTACTTGTATTGGCGAGATCCCAATAGACTTGGATCGCATAGCCTGCAGACCATGATTTGCTGCTTTCAGCATTGATAGTCAACTCTTGCGCGGTCTTAGCGATCGTACCACCATTGACGGTATAGAGCAGATTGTTGCAAGCGAGATCGCTATATACCTTGACGCCCCAGTTGTTACACGACATGCCACTCTTGGAGAACGATCCGGCAGGGAAAGTTACCTTGACGGACACTATCTCACATTCGAACGCAGTCTTGTTAACTACATAGACCGGATTAGCCGTAGTAAGCGTAGCACTCTTACCACCCATCTTAACGTAATCCCATTGTCCACCGTTGTTTGCACCACCGAAGACTTCCCAATCGCTATCGTACGTCCATTTATCGTTATAGGCAGTGTGCGTAGTGGTTTTCTTGGTGAAGTCACAGACGTACGGATCACAGTCACCGCCGCCCTGCGGTTTGGCTGTAGCAGTAAACTGGGCGGTGTAGTCGGCATTGGCAGTAGCAGCCACGACAGCCGGACTCCAACCGCTGAACGTATAGGTGTAGTTGTCATCTTCCGGCTTGGTCGGCGTAGCGCTGGTATAAGACGGCATCGCGCCTTCGAGAACCAAGGTGTTCTGCAACTCCTCGCCATCCCAGTTGAGGAAGCGGATGGTATAATAGGTCGGATCGACCGGAGTGGATGATTGAGCAGGGATATACTCGATCTTGCTTACGAGCACGATACCGTTGGTGGTACTTGTATTGGCGAGATCCCAATAAACTTGGATCGCATAGCCTGCGCTCCATGGTTTACCGCTTTCGGCATTGATAGTCAACTCTTGCGCAGTCTTGGCGATCGTACCACCGTTGACGGTGTAGAGCAGATTGTTGCAAGCGAGATCGCTATATACCTTGACGCCCCAGTCGTTGCAACTCATGCCGCTCTTGGAGAACGATCCGGCAGGGAAAGTTACCTTGACGGACGCTATCTCACATTCGAACGCAGTCTTGTTAACTACATAGACCGGATTAGCCGTAGTAAGCGTAGCACTCTTACCACCCATCTTAACGTAATCCCATTGTCCACCGTTGTTTGCACCACCGAAGACTTCCCAATCGCTATCGTACGTCCATTTATCGTTATAGGCAGTGTGCGTAGTGGTTTTCTTGGTAAAGTCACAGACGAATGGGTCGCAGTCGCCACCGACCACCGGAGTCTTCGGCGTAGCAGTAAACTGCGCCGTGTAATCGGCGTTGGCAGTAGCGGCAACGACAGTCGGACTCCAACCGCTGAACGTATAGGTGTAGTTGTCATCTTCCGGTTTGGTCGGCGTGGCACCCGTGTATGAAGGCATGCTGCCTTGCGCTACCTGACTGCTTTGCAGTACCGCACCATTGTAATTGAGGAAGCGGATGGTGTAGTAAGTAGGCTCTTGTACCTGATTAACCTTGAAGTTTCTATTTCCAGATACATTATATTTGGTAGCAGTAGCCGTTACTTTGGTAGTGCCTTCGCCTAAACCTTGAAGGACAGCATATGCCGCATGGTAGGTGACAGAATTTAATACCAGTGTGCTATCATCTGCGTAGGGCACTGCCTTCACAATCGTTTCATCATTGCTTTGCCACGAGATAGGCGATTGAGCTGCTGCCGGAGAGAGGTAGGCTGCTACCATATATTCCCATCCATTATCAAGAACAGGTGTCGCCGCTGTTGTGTTAATAGCTTGCCATGCCGTGGTTCCGATCTTGCGTTTGTTTTTGATCGTACTATACACCGTAACACTCGGCGTATATACATTGAGCGTACATTTCTTTACGAAGCCGCCGTCATCGGTAGTTGCAGAAACAACCACAGTCCATTTATAACTGAGGGTTGTATCTTTGATATGGACTAAACCGTTCTCGTCCACGGTCGCAATTATCTTTGAGACGGCATTAGCCAAGTCCCAATGAATCTTTTGGTTGGCAGCGTTAGCCGGAACAACTGACGCGTGCAGTTGGATCGAATCACCAACAACGACATCCACATTGGTCTCTTGCAGCGTGATACCTGTTACGGTGATAGGATCAGGGCTGTTTTGCAAGCCCGGATGGAAGATACGAAGAACAGGATAGCCGTCGTTGACAGCATCGTTGCGAACCCAGACGTTATCGAAGTCCCAACCGGTATAATTGCTCATCGTCTTCATACTGAAAGTGGACGTCGCTCCTCTGGTGGTTTCCGGTTTAGCAACCAATTCCTTGTTGTAATAACTGGTAGTACCCGACATACCCACCTTTTGGGTGTTACCGGCGTTATAGCAGTTAACCATCTTGTTGCCGCTATTATTGTAGAAGTTAAATGCACCTGCCGGATCCAGCGAGTCGCGCTGTAAATAATTGTCTTGATAAATATCAATACGGGCGTAGCAGTTTACAACAGAATCCGAAGCATTGACAAAACCGGGAAATCCGCCATTATACACATTGTAAATGCGACCTATAGCGTAGCATTGTTTGATTTCCGCTTTGGCGTAACCACCGGACAACATTCCCAAATAGTTTGCATTCTGAAAACCAGGGTAATACCACGTATGGTCATTCTTCACTCCGGGCGTATTATGCCATTGTGCATCAAGAACAGCTGCCTCAATACCTACGTTTTGGATGACAGCATCATCACCCGTAGTACCGAACAGACCTCCGATTTCTGTACCACGCATACCACCTAACTCTACGTACAGACCATAGATAACATGTCCTTGACCGTCAAATGTACCGTTAAAGGTAACAATCTCTCCGCTGTACCCGGAACCGATAGATTTCCACGGCAGACCGTACGCGCCGCGTCCCCAGTACTGCCAGTCGGTGGTATCGCAAAGGAGAATATCGTTGTCGAGAACGATAGTCTTACCTGTGAAATCACGCGGAGCAGCTGTTTGTACGGGACTTCCACTGCTCCAGTCGTAGAGACCGTTCTGCAGGGCAGCAAAACCGCGCAGTTGTGCAGCCGTCTGGATATGATAAGTGCTGGTGAACTTGTTATTGAACGGCGTGATATCTATATCTTCCCGCTCATCGTTAATCCAACGTGCGTAAAGCGTCATGTCGTTTTCTACGATGTCGCTATAGAAATCAAAGATTTGCGTCAAGCCCGCATCTTTGTACCAAGCAACAAAGAGTTGTCCGTCCTTTAACGGACGAACGGGCATCTCAATACGGCTGCCCGGAACAACCGTTTTGGAAACTACTGCACTACCGCCATTACTATTAAAGGTCACAACGACCGGTGTATAACTCGGATTCTTGGTCAGTTTCGGATAGTTACCTTCCTGCCACTCCCAGTAATCCATTTGCAGTTCCTCTCTGTGCGAAGCATTCCATTTAGAAACAGCATAGTTAAGTTTGTTTACATATTCCTTCGATTGCAAATACGCTGTAGGACGTACTCCGTTAAGATCTTCGCCACTGAAGTCATATGTAATATTTGCTACGTTGCCATCCGTAAATACATTCTCGTTATAACCATACGCATGGCAATAACCTCCGGATTCTTCCGTAAGTCGACCGGTAAAGAGATAGTTGACAATCGTATCTTCATATAAAGATGCATGACTTGACCATATATTTCCTATAAGCGTTTTATGCCCATCCACCTGTGCAGACGTTGTACAGTTTAACCACAAGCACTGACTACCATATCCTACTATTGCACCCAAAGAACAGTTTGCATCATAAGAGCCGGAAGCAGCAGAGATTTTACCGGAGGTATGACACTGTGAGAAGAGTACCTGAGGGCGGCCGATAGATGGGCTAACTCCACCTGCCAAGATACCGGACGTTCCGCATGCTACTACGTAAGCATCGGTTATTTTGAGGTTACGGATAGCAACCATATTCGTAGTTCCATTATACCAACTACCTCCAATAGCGCCAAAGAAACCCTGACAAGTACGGTTATTATCAATATACATGTTCCGGACCTCATGGAAATCTCCGTCATAGACACCGCGGAAAGCAGTTTCCACATCACCTGTGCGTTTGAAATGCGGGTGGGAGTGTACAAACCCACCGATAGGAATCCATTCTTCCGGCATCTGGTATTCCCATTGAGACATCGGTGCGTTGAGCGCAATATCTGCTGTCTGTTTGATATACTCGCCGCAGAAATCATAGCAACCGTGGTTGATCATCCAACGGAAGTTCTCCAACTGCGCCTTGTTGGAGATGAGGTACGGATTCTCTTTGGTTCCATCGCCGCCTGCAAAGAAGACAGAGGTGTTTTTGACATATACACCTGTCGGTTGGGGTAAGCCGTTGCGCAACTCCCATTGGCTGGTTCCGAGGAACGATGCACACATGTTCAGCGTATCCACAAACGCCTGGCTGTGAAGGAACGCACTACTGCGCGCTTCACCGTAAGGACGGATATCATTAATCGTGGTGGTAGCAGACAACTCGTCATCATTGTACCAGCAGAAAGCATCCCGACTAATTAAAGGACTCTCATAAAGCCAGGAATAATCAAAATCAAGATTGCTTAATAAAAAACTTGCTGCTAAGGATTCAGTACCTTCTGCATTATAGATATGATGGCCGGCGGCATAGCAGTTCACAATAGTACCTGCTCCATTGAGACCCTCTAAATGCGAACCGGTATCATGCATTCCATTATAGCTCACAAACATAGCAACAGCGGGACCATTGGAAGCATCTATATGAATCATGTCTGTTGTACTATAACTGGATTCAATCAATCCGAGGTTGATAGAACAGAAACCGGCAGAACGGTCTCCTAATGAAGTACTGATGCTTCCTGCAGACGAACATTCGCGAATAACTCCGCTCTGAAAGTTTCTTGCACAGAAACCGCTGATTACGCTTCCTCTTCCTCTACCGCCGGTAATAGTAAATGAGGCTTGGCTTTTTTCAACCAATCCGTAATTATCCTGTACAAAACCGCAAGCTGCAACACCATAGGAAGTTCCGAAAGCATTGATGATACCTGTAGCCGTACAATTACGGATAATACCGTCATGCTGATTTTCAAAAACGAGACCTGCACCTATGGAACTGCCTATTCCGGGAGTACTTGTAATATCCATATTGATATTGGCAGAGCAGTTCTCTATCAAACCGCCGTTAAGAGCCACCAAACCAGCTGGATCCATTGTCGCGCCTCTGAACTCACCTTGCACATGACAGTTGCGGATAACGGCATTATCCGTGGTTTTGTTTGCCAAAAAGGATGTCTTGTTTATGCCGCACAATCTGGCGTTCGCCATATTCAGGTTCTCGACAGTACCGCCTTCCACATTGCCGAACAACGCGTTATTCATCGCATTGAAATCCAAATCACCGAGAAAGGCAGCCGGGTCAAAGAGCGGGTCACTCGGATCCCAATCATTACCCCAACCGGCACCGCCGTTGTAGTACATGTTATAAATCGTGTGACCATCACCGTCGAAATGACCGCGGAAATAATAGAGAATTGTTACCGAACCTCCCCCTGATTGAGAGTGCCTGTCTGTTCGTGCAATTGGAGCCGTCCACTCTTTCCAATTCGCTGTGTCAGGGTCGTTGAAGTTGGTGAGGTAGATGTCCGCCGTCAGTTTGATGTACTGTCCGGCAAAATCGTTGGGAGCTTCAGCGTCGTTACATAGTTCCGCCAGACCGGCTAACTGTTCCGGCGTACCAATCAAATACGGATCGGTCTGTGTACCTGAACCGCTGAACACTTTGTTACTCGTACCGTTCCAGTACGTCTGTGCCTGTACTACGACCGCCACCAGCAGTCCTAATACGAAGAAGAGTTTCTTTTTCATAAGCGTATGTAAATTTAATTAGTATAATGGATTTGTAAGTAGTTTTTTCTAATATGGATACGAAAAAGCGCGGGCTTTCGTTCGCTTCATTTGATACTTTGAGGTCCTAGACTTACCTTTATTCTTCAAATAAATGCACGGAAAACTCACGCTGATACGTGAGCGTGCATAAACCGTACTTGAAGAATAAATGATCTTTGTAAACTTGTCTAGGGTTTCAAAGTATCAAGCTTTCGGCTTATTACGCTATTTTTAGGCGCACGCTTGCACCTATATGTCATATCTTAATATATTTCTCACCGTTTTTTTACGGTGTCGGTGAGGTCAGACCTGAGATCCGTTTAACGTCATCGAGTGACGATGATTTTATGCGGCTACTCCTATCTCATAGAGATACTCTGGGGCAAAGCCGATTTCATTAGACCAATCCACAGTAAACGGGTCTAATGTATAATTGCGGAAGTAATCCAAGTCCTGCAATTTAGTGCAAATACCTTTTTGCGCTAAAGGCCAAAAGTCCACAAGTTTAGTGGCTCCATTGTTGAACGAAAGACGCAAAACATGGTCATGGACATAATCGGCATTCGTTACTTTTAAAATAGGATTCATAATTACCTCCTTTCACTATTGTAATGGATCTATTTTTATTGGTTCTTCCGACCTACCAAGCCGTTCCCAATTGGCTAATAATTCTTCTTCGTGCTGGTCAAGCCATTCATATACCATGCGCAGAGCACGACGCGGTAACGAGCCGGTTATAACGCCATCTTTAATAGTAATAATAGCTTCGTAACCTTGATATTTAACATGGAAATGAGGAGGATTATGTTCGCTCATGTACATGTAAATAGCAATTCCGTAAAATGAACTGATCTCTGGCATAGTGTTGGTTATTACATTTTGCGCTGCAAAGATACTACAAATTTTGCACATACGCAAATTTATATGCCATTTTTTTGTATTTTTGTATTTTATAACGGATTGATGTCACAAAAAACATCAAAAAAACGAAAGGTTTGACAGAAAATAGCTGATTGACACGACATTAGCGTACAAAAAAGACATCCTCGAAAGAAGATGTCTTTTTCTGTGCGCAGGATGAGACTCGAACTCACACGATCTTGCGACCACTACCCCCTCAAAGTAGCGTGTATACCAATTTCACCACCTGCGCGGAGCTGCGCTAATGCGCAGCGACTTGTTGTGCCCAGAACAGGACTCGAACCTGCACACCTCGCGGCATGCGCACCTGAAACGCACGCGTCTACCAATTCCGCCATCTGGGCTCGCTGGCATCAATACTTCGCGTGACTCGCGGCAAGCCGCTCGATTACGCCTACGTATTGTGCTACGCTTTTTCGGTCTGCAAAACTGCGTTTTACATCCCGAGGTTTACCGGACCCTATTGCCTAACGGCAAAAAAAAAGAGCGGAAAACGAGACTCGAACTCGCGACCCCAACCTTGGCAAGGTTGTGCTCTACCAACTGAGCTATTTCCGCATACTTTCTTTACTCCAAAACTTAGATCATTTCGCTTCGATTTCTTAACCTCTTGCGAGGTACGATTAACTTTGTTTTTCAAAAGCGGGTGCAAAGGTACTGCTTTTTTTTGATATACGCAAATTTTTTGGCAAAAAAATGCAAAAAAAATGCATTTATAACCATCCAAGGCACGAAATGACCCCTGTAGAGAGCATCAAAACGGGCATTTGGAGGTCCAAAGCACTTCCTTCGTGCGTCCATACAAACCATAGATGCCATGCCCAGATCGGCGTGACGCAAAGCACCCAGAAATGACCATAGCAAAGGAATATCACCAGGCAACCGACAAGCAAGCCGGTATGATAGATCTTTGCGCCCGTATATCCGAGCATACTCGCGAGCGTGCGCTTAGCGTGTGCGCGGTCATTATTCATATCGCGTATGTTATTGAGGTTAAGTACCCCCACACAAGGCAAACCGATCGCTACGCCGCTCCATACCACTTCCTCCGTCAGTGCCTGCACTTGCAGGTAATAAGCACCAAGCGTACTGAGCAAACCGAAGAAAAGGAAGACACCCAGATCACCGAGTCCCATATAGCCGTAACTGTGTTTGCCGAGCGTATATTTGATGGCACCGATAATCGCCAAGGCACCAAGTCCCAAGAAGACCCAACTTGCTTCGCCGGTGAGTGAACCGAAAGCGGTCCAGACCAACGCAGTTCCGAAAAGGATTGATAGGGCGATGAAAAGCAGGATCATATGCTTCATCTGCTGCATCGTGATCGTGCCGGCCTGCAGTCCGTACGCTTCGCGTCCGTGCTGGTCCGCGTCCGTTCCTTTGATCGCATCGCCTAACTCATTGCATACATTACTGAGAATCTGCAGGCAGAGGGTAGTAGCGACGGCCAGGCCGAAGACCATCCAGTTACACCAACCGGCGAGCCCCGTACCGAGAATGATACCCGATACAGAGAGCGGTAAGGTCCGCAAACGTAAAGATTGAATATACGGATTCATTTGAAACCAAAAACAAAATAAACCGCCCCGATGAGGAGGAGGCAGGCTACTGCATGATTCCACCGCAGAGGCATATGGAAAGCGATTGCCGAGAAAAGGATAAACACCAGCAGGGTGATTACCTCCTGAATCACCTTCAGTTGCATCAGACTGAAGGGTCCGCCGTTTCCTTCAAAACCGATACGGTTAGCCGGTATTTGCAGGCAGTACTCAAAGAACGCGATGCCCCATGACATCAGAATAACCAATATAAGCGGTGTCGTATTGCCGATCACATGTAGAGATTGCAGTTTCAGATGTCCGTACCACGCGAGCGTCATAAACACATTCGCTGCCAATAATAATCCTATGGTATAAAGTCCATTCATTGTATTTTTACATTTTTACATTTTCATATTTTATGGGGCAGGTAGTCCGTTTTGACATTCGACAGAGCTCCGTACATACTATCCATGGCTTCGGGGGTCATCGCTTTGATCTGTCGTAACAGTTCTTTTGCTTTCTCGCGCGAACTGACATGCTCAAATGGACAGAGAACCGTTTGTTTCTCATATCCCCGCTCGGCAGCAAGGGCAATAAGTGCCTGTTCGTCAATCATGCACAGAGGACGGATAATCCGCAGCGGCATTTTGTCCATTTGCAACATCGGCGGCATGGTAGCGAACGTACCCTGATAAATGAGGTTCATTAGCATGGTCTCGATGAGGTCGTCCCGATGATGCCCGAAGGCAATCTTATTGCATCCTATCTCCTGCGCTACATTAAAAAGCGTCTTCCGCCTGTACCATGAACAAAGGAAACAGGGATTTAACTCTTTCACTCCTTCATTCCCTATCTCCACATCCCTCACGATCAGCGGCACACCTGCTTCTTCGCAGAAACGCTCCAGATAACTGATATCCGAGTGATAATCCCGCTCTTTGACCCGCACATGCAATGCCGTAACACGGAAACGGGGTTTGTAGATCTTCGCCCTCGCCCCTAACAACTCCGTCAGCGCCAAGGAGTCTTTCCCGCCGCTCAAGCCCACTAATATATGGTCGCCGTCCTCAATGAGACCATAATCCGCGCAGGCCTTATGAAACAATCTAACTATCTTTGTATTCATTCAGCCGACAAAATTACTGCTTTTTTACGACATACGCAAATTTTTGCGTTTTTTTGTGGATATTTTGTCTTTTATTTGCGTATATCAGAAATTTGCAGTAATTTTGCATTTGCAAAATGAAAAACATCCCTCATATGAAAAAGAAAATGAGTATTCTGACCATCGGATTAGTAATATCCCTTGGCGTTTGTGCCGCCGGAATCAATTATAACGGCACGAACCTGACGCTAAATAATGAGTTCACCCGTAGCCAATGCGGTACCGCCTACAAGAGTGTGATGCCAGAGATTAGCGGTCTGGCTTGTTCGCGCACTACGACGGGATACCTTTGGGCACACGGCGATGAGAACACAGGCAGCAACAAAAAGATCGTAGCCATCAAACCGGACGGCACGCTCGCCATGACCGTCAAGATCACCGGAGACCCGGGTCGGGACGATTGGGAAGATATCGCCACCGGTGTCTATAACGGGAAAAACTATGTTTTTATCGGGGCTTTCGGTGACAATGACGGAGAATTCAAAGATAACTATTACATCTATTATTTCGAAGAACCGGCCATCACGTCCGGCACCAAGGAGATAGCCGTCAATTATATCCGTTTCGGTTATCCGGATAACAAAGCGCATAACACCGAGACGCTCCTTTACGATAATATTGAGCAGGCCTTCTATATCGCTGATAAAGTGAAAGATGGCATTTGCACGCTCTATAGTTTGCCCTTCCGTACCAATTACGGTACAAACGTGCAGACGGTGACCAAAGTGACCGAATTGGGCAATGGTACGAAATTCAATTTCCTTACCGCCGGAGATATCACGCCGGATGGTCATTGGATGGCTATCAAGAGTAAGAAATTCATATTGCTATGGGAGCGTAACGGCTCCGAGAGCCTCAGCGAAACCGTCAAGAGGACTCCTGTGCAGATTGCTGCCTACTCTGAGGAGACCCAAGGCGAATCCCTGGCATGGCTGGATGCCACGACGTTCTACACCACCAGTGACGCCAAGAATGACGATAAGATTTACAAATACGTTCGTTCCATCCCGACCGCGGTAGAACAGACCCCTTCTACCGAAAAGAAGGTCAAGAAAGTGATGGTGAACGGCCAAGTCCTTATCTCACGGGACGGCATGTACTACGATTTACTTGGAGGAAAGCATGATCGTCATCACCTCTGATGGTTTCCCTTCGGGCGTGAAAGCACCCATATCGTAACTACCCCATCCCAAAGGGATGTATTCCGACGGACGCCAACCGCCGTACACTTCGGGTTCCCAATAGAAAACACCCGCGCAGGAATCAATCGCAGTGATGCGGCGGATAAAATCCTCCATCACAACAGGCGAGAGAGTATCGTTAGCAAACATTCCCACCTCTGCAATCATCACCGGGCAATGCCAATCATGAATAAGACGCTTGATGTTCTCTTCAGCCAACTCATTCATTTCCAGCCAACTCTTTCCTCCATTCCATGCACTCATCATCGGGTAATGGCTCAGTCCGATCATATCCCATTTGCCGCCATATGCCTGCATCGACTCCCAGAACCAATCGCGGCGTTCGTACGCATTATCCACATGTACAATGACCGTAATATCAGGGAAAGCCTCCTTGGCAGCCTTGTACCCCATCGCCGTGAACCCCGCATAATGCGCCCATCCCTCATCCGTCAATTCCTTCATTCCTTCATCCGTCAACTCTTTCACTTTCCCCATCGGCCAAAGCATCCCGTTCGGCGTCTCGTTGCCTATTTGCACCCATTCGGGTCGGATACCCTCCTCTTTGAGCGCATAGAGCACGTCCAGCGTGTGTTCGCGTACTGCCTCAAGCATCGTGGAGTAATCATAGTTCTGCCATGCCGCAGGGATAGTTTGATGGCTTGGATCGGCAAAGAAATCCGAATAATGGATATCGATCATGATACGCTGACCTGCCTTGGCTGCCCGCTTCGCCAGATAAAGCATGTCCTCTTTGTTACTCCACCCGGTGCTATGGTTCACCCATACACGCAGCCGCACGGCATTCATCCCCATCCCGCGCAGCAACTCAATACAGTCCGAAGGCTGACTGGCGACAACTGACGGCTCATAAAACTTCACGCCATCATGTTCCATCTCACTGAGCCAACTCAGGTCAGCCCCTTTTGCCCATGCCCTTCTCGGGCTGTCCGTCTTGTGATAACACCCCGTTAGCACTACCGCTACGCAGATACAAAGAAGCACTTTTTTCATACTATCATCCATTGTTTGGGCGCAAAGATACAACAAATTTTGCAAATATGCAAGCCTAAATAAAAAAAATATAGGAAAAATGCGCGCGCGCTTGCATATATGATTTTTTTTTTGTACCTTTGCACGCTGTTTTTGAAAATATATGCAACAAGAGGATACACATTGGGACTTGACCATCACGCCAAAGGATCGCTTGCTGACCATCGATTGGGGTGAGTTATGGCGCTATCGGGATATGTTTGTGCTGTTTGTAGAGCGCGCTTTCCGCGTGGCTTACAAGCAGACGATTTTAGGTCCGCTATGGTTCATCATCACTCCCGTGCTGAGTGTGATAGTGTACGTGACGGTATTTGGCGGCATCGCAAACATACCGACGGATGGTGTTCCGCCAATCCTGTTCTACTTGCTCGGCATATCCGTTTGGGGCTATTTTTCAAGTTGCCTGAGCGCAACCTCCAATTCATTCGTTAGCAATGCGGATATATTCGGAAAAGTCTATTTTCCGCGTATTATTATGCCGCTGGTGGCGGTCACAACGAACCTGCTGTCGTTTGCCATTCAGTTAGCTATCTTCACTGTCTTTTATATCTATTATGCCGCTACCGGAACGCACATGACCATTCATTGGCAGATTTTGCTATTCCCCCTGTTGATTGTGCTGCTGGCACTGATGGCGGTGGGCTTCGGAATGATTTTCTCGTCAATGACAACCAAATACAGAGATTTGCAGATTATGCTGGCGAAAATCATCTCCCTTTGGGTATATATAACGCCGGTCATTTATCCGCTGAGCATGGTAACGAACGAGAAACTGCATATGGCCATGAGTCTGAATCCCGTGACGCCGGTGATGGAAGCAATCAAGTATTCGTTGCTCGGTCAGGGTCAGTTCAGTTGGCTATGGTTGGCATATAGCGCCGCATTCACGGCGGTATTGTTGATATTCGGACTTATGCTCTTCAATAAGGTACAAAAAAGCTTTATGGATACCGTATAAGGAGTGAAAGAGTGAAAGAGTGAAAGAGTGAAAGAAGAAAAAGATACATATTGGACAACGGAGATCTCTCCGACTACTTTTGCAAAGGGTTTGGGACTGAAAGAACTCTGGCAGAAGAAATATCTCATCTGGTTGTTTATCAAACGGGATATTACCGTACAATACAAGCAGACTATTTTCGGCATGGGGTGGTATTTCATCTCTCCGCTATTCACGATGTTCATGTATATCGTGGTGTTCGGCCGTATAGCCGGCATCCCGACCGATGATATCCCTCAGCCTGTCTTCTACCTGAGCGGTATCTGTCTTTGGGAGTATTTCTCCACCTGTCTGACGGAGGCGGCAAGCACCTTCCAGACCAATGCAAATCTGTTCGGAAAAGTCTATTTCCCCCGTTTGGTCATGCCGGTATCCAAAGTGATATCCAAACTCTTCCGTTTTACATTGCAGTTAGGCACATTCATCATCGTCTATCTGATCTTTGTCTGGAAAGGAGTCCATCTCCGTCCGAACGCATACCTATTACTCTTCCCTGTGCTAATCTTCATGATTCAATGTCTGGCTTTGGGGTTGGGACTGATCATCTCGTCGTTGACCACCAAATACCGTGACCTAATCAATTTCTTCGGAGTCTTCGTATCCCTATGGATGTACGCGACGCCAATCGTTTATCCGCTGAGTTATGTAACAAACCCAACCTTGCATAAGATCATGCTATTCAACCCCATGACCGCTATCATCGAGTCCTTCAAATACGGAGCATACGGAGCCGGAGAGTTCTCATGGACATCACTCGGATACAGCGCAATCATCATCATCGTATTGCTCTTTATCGGCATCGCGATGTTTAATAGGAAACAGAAATATTTTATTGACACAATATAATGAAACGTAAAATAGCTATTATTGCCGGAGGTGACAGCAGCGAACATGACGTATCGCTTCGTTCCGCGGCGGGTATTTACTCCTTCATGGACAAGGAGCGGTATGATGTAACCATCGTCATCTTTGATGGTAAAAATTGGCATACCGAAGACGGGTGTACCATTGACAAGAATGACTTTTCTTTTACGCGCGGGGGCGTGAAACACACCTTCGATTTTGCGTACATCACTATTCATGGTACTCCGGGCGAGAACGGTATTCTACAGGGATATTTGGATATGATCGGGATGCCCTACAGTTGTTGCGGAGTACTCGCCGCAGCACTGACGTTCAACAAATACGCCTGCAACCATTACCTCTCCTATTTTGGTTTTCATATCGCCGACAGTATGATGCTCCGTGCCGGACAGAAATGGCCGAATGCACAGAAGATAGCGGACATACTCGGACTGCCGTGTTTCATCAAATCAAACGTCGGCGGCTCTTCTTTCGGGTGTACCAAAGTGAAGACCGTCGAGGATATCCATCCGGCTATTGAGCGAGCATTCCAAGAAGGCAATGAGGTTATCTGCGAATCGTTTATGAAGGGTACGGAAGTGACTTGCGGCGTATATAAGACAAAGGACAAAGCTACGGCTTTCCCCATCACGGAAGTCGTTACCCATAACGAGTTCTTTGATTATGATGCCAAATACAAAGGCCAGGTGGACGAGATCACTCCGGCACGCATCCCTGACGCCTTGCGCGACAAGATACAAGCGGAGACCCTGCGCCTGTACGACATCATCGGCGCTAACGGTATCATCCGCGTCGATTGGATTATCACGGACGGAGACAAACTGAACCTTCTGGAGGTAAACACCACCCCCGGAATGACACCGACGAGTTTTATTCCGCAGCAGGTTCGTGCCGCCGGATTGGAAATGAAAGATGTATTGACAGATATCATTGAGAACAAGTTTAAAAAATGAACGAAGGACAAATGTACCATGTACGAAGGATTTACGAAGGTGTCTAAGGAAAAAGGTCGTTAAATCGTACATAAACTAAATCGTACATAGAATGATTGATGTAAACCAAGTCATAGAATCGTTGGATTGGAGCAAGGATCCGAAAGGTCTATACGAGCCCATCGGGTACACCTTGGCTTCGGGCGGCAAACGTATCCGTCCTACCTTGGCGATGATTGCCTCATCCCTGTTTGGCGGCAAAGAGGAAGAGGTATTACCTGCAGCATTGGCATTGGAGGTATTCCATAACTTCACACTACTGCACGATGATGTGATGGACCGCGCTGAAGTGCGTCGCGGCCGACCTACCGTACATGTGAAATGGAATGACAACACCGCCATCCTTTCCGGCGACCAGATGCTTATTGAAGCATACAAACTGCTCAGCCATGTCCCCACCGACAAACTGCCGCAGGTTCTCCAATGGTTCAACACCATGGCAACCGGCATATGCGAAGGACAGCAATACGATGTGGATTTTGAGCAGAAGAATGAGGTCTCCATCGCCGAGTATATGAAGATGATTGAGCTCAAAACCTCTGTGCTATTAGCCTATGCGCTGAAGATTGGCGGGTACATCGCCGGTGCAAATCCCGCCCAATTGGAGAGCCTCTATCAGTTCGGACTGCATATAGGTCTGGCATTCCAGATACAAGATGATATACTGGATGTCTATGGTAACCCCGAGACTTTCGGAAAAGCCATCGGAGGAGATATCTGCTGCAACAAAAAGACGTTTCTTCTTCTCACCGCCTTGGAGAAAGCGGACCCGCAAAGCAAGGCAGAGTTGCAACAATGGTTAGCTATTAGCAACAGAAATCAGGAGAAGATAGCCGCTATCACCGCCATCTACGATCACTTGGGCGTACGCGCTGCCGGAGAAACTGCGATGGAGGAACATACTACGCTCGCCTTGGCGCAATTGGACACTTTGCCACAGAATGAGGCAACCGCACAACTGCGATCCCTCGCGGAGCGTCTTGCCACACGAAAGAAATAAAGGAACAAATAGTAAATGACTAAATAGTAAATAGTGTTATGCCCTACAGACGTTTACCCAATACGGATTTAGCCCGTCTTCACGCCTTACAGAATGCTATTCAACAGGCGCAGTCTGCTGATTATACGGAACAAGTTATTCCGTACAAAGTGCTAAGTGAGGTGCAGCGGTTTTTAGTGCCTTTCGAGAACGTAGTGATGCAATCGAAAGATAACTATAAATCCACCGTCAATGCCAATAAGCAGTACCGTCATATCGTGCAGAATGCGCGTATGTATATCTCCCATTTCATTCAGGTCCTCAACCTGGCTGTCATTCGCGGAGAGATCAAGAGAGAGCAGAAACTGCTTTACGGCCTCGATCCTCACCAACATGTAGTACCGGATTTATCCACCGAAGAATACATCCTCGAATGGGGAAAGAAGATCATTGATGGTGAACAGAAACGTATGGCCAATGGCGGATTCCCGATCTATAATCCGGCTATCAACAAAGTGAAGGTACACTACGATATCTTCTGCGAACACCAACGCCAGCATACGTTCCACATGCAGAACACGGAGCGTGTACAAGGCGATTTGGGACCGCTCCGCGCACAAGCGGATGAGATCATACTGAATCTATGGAACATCATCGAAGACTATTACAAGGATCTTTTGCCATACGCCCGTATGATGAAATGCCAGTTATACGGCGTCATCTATTACTACCGTAAAGGCGAAAGAAAACTCACGGCCGATAGTGACCGTGAGCTCAAACGAATAATGGATAGTCAGCCTACTTTCCAATGGTCTGCTGAGGAGTAACGACGCGATCCATCTTATGGTCATGCATCAAATGCGGCACATCATGCTTCTTGAGCTGGAACGCATAGCATACACCTATCTTTTTGGAAGAAGGATATTTGGCAAGGAACTTGTCATAATACCCGCCACCGCGACCAATACGATGACAATGCAGGTCAAAAACCACACCGGGCACCAGCATCAAATCAATAGAACCAGTATAAGTTGGAGTCTGAGGTTCAGGGACACCCAAACGACCCTTGCGCATCATATCCTCTCCATCGTAGGGACGCACCTCCATCGAGTGACGATGGGTAACAGGTAAAAGAAATGTTTTTTGATCCTTGTATTTCTCGAGCAACGGACGCAAATCCACTTCGTTATGCACCGGGTAATACATCAGTACCACCTTCGCATTGCGGAAGACGGACATCTGCTCGATTTGAGAGATAATAAGCGCTGAATCGGCAGCCACTTCCTCTTTCGTCAAGATACGACGACGCTGCTCCACAATAGCACGCAAGGCCGACTGCTCTCGATGAATACGTACCCACGGAAGCCATGCAAGAATATCGTGTATTTGCGAATCAAATAACATAGTAAAATTGATGATTTAAAATAATTAATAGATTGATTTTATGTTTCGGCTGCAAAATTACTGCTTTTTTCCGAAATATGCAAGAGAAAAAGTATTTTTATATAGAATGAAGCGTTTTTTATACATAACATTAAGTGTGCTAACGGTTATTATAACAGGATGCGAGGGAGGCAGTTATAGTTATAACCCATCCGCATCTGTAGCACGTTTATCTGCGTTTGCGTTCGCCAAGAACGATTCTATGCCGGGTCTGCGAGCCGCTGTTTTTTCCGTAGAAGAATTGAATGATACCGGTCTGATATGGAATAAAGACTCCATACTCTATGGTACACGTTTGGATTGTGTCGTACCTCGTTTGACATTTGCCGCTACTCCCAGTGCAGCATGGATCACCACGCCGGACACGGTCTGCAACCTCACCGGCTACGATACCTTGAATTTCACCAAGAATCCAATTTATCTCACCATCCGCTCGTCCGACAAGTCAAACACGAAAACATATGAGATACGGGCCACTGTACATCAACAGGATCCGGACTTATATACATGGACTACCCTTACTGAAGGCATCTACCCATCGGACAACGATGAGCAACGCGCCGTCATGCTCGGCAACTCCTTCATTCTCCTCAAGAGTAACGGAACGGAAACGTATGCCTATCAATCTACAGATGGCGCAGTATGGAATGATCTGGGCGATGTGACCGGCCTTCCCGATGATGTACGGGTACGTCAAATCATCAGCGACGGAGAACGCATGTACTATGGCGCAGAGAAAATGCTTTATACCAGTACCAATGCCATCGATTGGAGTGCCACTCCGGTGGATTATTCCATCGTCTCAATGCTGCTCTATTGGAACAAACGCACCTGGGCGCTGATAAATAATAACGGCTTTCAGTTAGCTTACTACGCTAATGGCACACTGGACACTTTAGCCCTTCGTCCCGACAATGATTTCCCCGTTCGGGATTTTGCAACAGTTTGTTTCGAGAGTTCCAGTCTGCGCCAACGCGCAATGATTATCGGAGGTATCAATACGAACGGAGATGAATGCGACGGAAGGTGGTGTATGGAGTACTCCTCCCATCCCACAAACTTGAACGGCACCTATCGTTTGCAAAATTTCTCGGAAGGACGGGATAATTTCGCCCCCGTCTCCGGTGCTGCTGCCGTAGCGTATAAGAATTTACTGCTGCTCTTCCGCTATTCAGACATCATGACTTCTGCCGATGAAGGACTCAACTGGGTCAAAGCGGACTCATCAAAAAACAGGCTGCCGGAGATCTTCCGCGAACGGCAGTATCAGTCCGCCATCAAATACAATAATAATATTTACCTTTTCGGAGGACAAAAAGAGCAAAATGTCTATAGCGATGGATGCAAAGGACGGCTCAACTCCATTGATTGGAAATAAAACTAACAACTTTAAAATATTAACATTATGATTATCAAAGATTACAAATTCGCTGGTAAAAAAGCGATCGTACGTGTAGATTTCAACGTACCTTTGGATGAAAATGGCAAGATCACAGACGACACCCGTATCCGCGGTGCGCTGCCTACCCTCAAGTACATTCTCGACGAAGGAGGTGCACTTATCATTATGAGCCATATGGGCAAACCCAAAGGCAAGGTATCGGCTAAGTACAGCCTCAGCCAGATTGTAGATGCTGTTTCCGCAGCGCTCGGTCGTCCCGTTCAGTTCGCTAAGGATTGCGCGAAAGCACAGGATCAAGCTGCAGCCCTCCAACCGGGCGAGGTACTCCTGCTCGAGAACCTCCGTTTCTATCCCGAAGAGGAAGGCAAACCGGTAGACATCGAGAAAGAAGATCCGGCTTACGAACCCGCAAAGAAAGAGATGAAAGCACGCCAGAAAGAGTTCGCCAAGACTCTTGCTTCCTACGCAGACTGCTATGTTATGGACGCTTTCGGTACCGCACACCGCAAACATGCATCTACCGCTGTCATCGCAGACTATTTTGATGCAGACAACAAAATGCTTGGTTTCCTTATGGAGAAAGAGGTAGCCGCAGTAGATGCGATACTTAAAGATATCAAACGTCCGTTCGTAGCGATCATGGGTGGTTCGAAAGTGAGCTCCAAGATCGGTATCATTGAGAACCTCCTTGGCAAAGTGGACAAACTCATCCTCTGCGGCGGTATGACCTATACCTTCGCTAAGGCACACGGCGGCGAGATTGGCGGTTCTATCGTGGAGCTCGACAAACTGGATGTCGCTCTCGGTGTAGAAGAACTCGCCAAGAAGAATGGTGTTGAACTCGTTCTGGCTCCGGATGCTATCTGCGCAGACAACTTCAGCAATGATGCCAACAAGAAAGTATTCCCCTCGAACGCTATCCCAGAGGGTTGGGAAGGTTTGGACGCAGGTCCAAAAGCACAGGAAAATTTCCGTAAAGCCATCAAAGGTGCCAAGACCATCCTCTGGAATGGTCCTGCAGGTGTGTTTGAGTTCGATAACTTCTGTGATGGCAGCCGCGCTATCGGCGAGGCGATTGCAGAGGCAACAGCCGAAGGAGCTTTCTCTCTCATCGGTGGTGGCGACTCCGTTGCTTGCGTGAACAAGTTCGGTCTGGCTGACAAAGTTTCATATATCTCTACCGGCGGCGGTGCCCTCCTCGAGGCTATCGAAGGCAAAATTCTTCCGGGTGTAGCAGCTATTAAAGGAGAATAAGTTATGGAAGTAGTAGGCAAAATCATTCAAGTCCTGCCGGCTCAAGAAGGTGTCGGACGTAACGGCAATCCTTGGAAGGTGCAGCCGTATGTATTAGAAACGCTTGATCAATACCCCCGTAAGGTACATTTCGAGGTGTTCGGCGAGGAACGTATCAAACAGAATCCTTGTGAGATTGACCAATTGGTAACGGTTAGTTTCGATATTGAGAGCCGCGAGTTCAACGGTCGTTGGTACACCTCTATCCGTGCATGGAGAATCCAGCAGGGCGACACCACTCAAGCCGCTGCTGCAACACCTGCAGCAGCTCCCGTTGCAGCTCCGGCTGAGGCACCAGTGGCTGCTGCTCCGGCACAAGCAGCTCCGGCACAAGCAGCTCCGGCACAAGCAGCTCCGGCTGAGGGTATACCGGCGAATATTGATCCGTTTGATGCCTCCGCAGGAGACGGAACCAGCGATCTTCCCTTTTGATGCGCAAGTGGATTAAATTCATATTATTCGTGCTGATGTTAGCGGGTGGTGCAGTGCTTTGCGCCATCCGCTGGCAGGCATGGTTCGGCATGCCTCCTGAGCCACATTGGACGGGAGACACAATAGATTATGTATTCCCCTATCCTACCGACGGATCTACTGTTTTGGTACTTGGCGACATCCATAATCGGCTCATGCAAGCAGACTATGACACTCTTGCTGCGCGTGTGCCCGAAGTAAATGCCGTAGCTCAGATAGGCGACTGGATGGAACGCGGACAAGAATACTACCGCCAGGAACTACTGCGCGAATGGACCCACAGCGCCCTCATGGGACTGCCGGTTATCGCGTGTCCGGGCAATCATGAGTACTCAAAAGGGATTATTAAATCCCTCTCTCCTGTATGGGAGCATACGTTCACTCATCCCGATAACGGTCCAGAAGGAGTGCCAGGAGTCAGTTACTTCTTGGATATTCCGAATATCCGCTTCATCGTGATTGATACCAACCCGCTCGTGCGACTCGTTGATTTCACCCGTACCCTCACATGGCTGCGCGGGGCAATGAGAACTGCCGAACGCCGTTTCGTCGTTGTGATGATGCATCATCCGGTACTCTCCGTAGGCAAAGGACGCTATAACCTGCTTATCTATTCCGCCTTCCGCCATGCGCTGGGAGATGCAGATCTCGTGATTGCAGGACACGACCATAGTTATATGCGCTATACGCCATTCGTCATTCTCAATTCCGCCGGTAAAATCAAACCACAACAGCCGCTCTTTGATCCCGAAAAGACGGACACCGTTCCCGTCTATGGAATTCTTACTGCGAAACAGTCCGAGCTGCTGTTTACAATACATCGCATGAGCGACGGAGCACCAATCGACTCTCTCTATGTTAACCACGACTGACGCGATAGTGCTGTCACTCCAACCGCATTCGGACAAAGCGCATATATTACACACGTATACGCGTGCAAGCGGGCGCGTTAATTATATGGTGTATGGTCTCGGACGCAAAAACACTGCCGGCAAATACAGTCCGCTGTCGATTGTGCAACTGACCACAGATGAACGCTCCGTACGTACCGCTCAACTGATGTACGTGCCATCGACCCTCATTACAGACCCATACAAACGCACTATCGCACTCTTCTTAAGCGAAGTGATGCATCATGTGCTTCGTCACCCGATGACCGATGAACCTATGTTCGACTTCATCGAACAGGCAATTAGAGAACTGGACTTAATGGAAAATGCCGAGAATTTTCATATACAGTTTCTCGTTTCCTTTGCCTCCAAACTCGGTTTTGCAATGGAGAAAGAACCGGCTATTCCTACAACCCGGAAGGAGAGACAGGACACCCTTCGCACACTCTGTTCGTATTTTGCAGAACATGTGGATACATGGCAAAATCCACGCTCAATGGACGTACTTATGGAGGTTTTTGACTAAAAACGCACATAAAAAGCAAAAAAAATACAAAAAAATTTGGTCATATCAAAAAAAAGCAGTACCTTTGCAGTCCATTTTGTGTATAAACCCGCCTTGTGAAAGGCCTAAAAAATAATTTAAGACAATGAAACGTACATTCCAACCTTCCCAACGCAAGCGTCGTAACAAACACGGCTTCTTGGAGAGAATGGCTACCGCTAATGGTCGCCGTGTATTGGCTGCACGCCGTGCTAAAGGTCGTAAAAAACTGACCGTTGCCGACGAGGGACGCCACAAATTTTAATGGAGTCAACTAGACAACACAAGATCGCTCGTCTCATTCAAAAGGACATGAGCGATATTCTTTTGCGATACGCGCGCACGCTACATGGAACATTGATTTCCGTGAGTGAGGTGCGCGTTTCGCCTGACCTCTCTATTGCGCATATCTATCTTTCTATCTATCCTCAAAACAAGGTAGCGGATACGATGGCGCTGATTGAAGAGAACACTCACCGTTTTCGCGGTGAATTGGGCTCGCTCGAGCGCCATCAACTGCGCATAATCCCTGAAATTATCTTCCACCTGGATGAAACGATAGATCGAATGGAGCGCATTGATGAACTTCTTAGAAAATAAAATAGCCTGGCGTTATCTTTTCTCCAAGAAAGGGCATAATGCCATCAATATCGTTTCCGGTATTAGTGCGGCTGCTGTAATGGTTGTTACGGCGGCGATGATTTGTGTGCTGAGTGTGATGAACGGTTTCGGCGCACTCGTGGAGCGTATGTTCTCCGAGTTCGATCCCGTTCTTATGGTTGTTCCTGCCGAGGGGCAGATGCTGCGCACTGACACGATGCCTATCGCTTCTTTATACGCGCGCGAGGACATCGAGGCTATCTCTCTCCAATTGGAGCAGACAGCTCTCATCCGGTACAAAGACCATCAAGTGCCGGCGCGCGTATTAGGTGTGGATAGTCTTTTCACCCGCACCGCGCATATTGACTCTATCATCACCGATGGTTTCTATTCGGTTTGGGACGGTGCTTTCGACCGCACGGTACTCGGGCGTGGACTGGCGGCGCAGATAGGCATGAACGCGCATTTCACGGGCGCGCTGCATCTCTATGCACCCGAGCGCACCAAGCGCATTAATATGTTGCGGCCAGACCAATCATTGCGGCATGAGCATGCTTTCATCGCCGGTACGTTTGCGGTGAACCAAATGGAATATGACGACCAACTCCTGCTCGTCTCCCTTCCTCTTGCGCGCCGACTCTTTGACTACGACTCCTGTAGCTGCACCGCCCTGCGGATCCAACCAAAAGAAGGCATAAAAATCTCCTATTTCAAATCTCAAATCTCAAATGCCCTCGGCGCGGGCTATCGCGTTTTGGACCGCTATGAGCAGCAAGCGGATTTCTTCCGCATTCTCAGGATTGAGAAGCTACTGACGGTGCTACTGTTGGTTTTCATCCTTCTCATTGCCAGTTTCAATATCATCGGCTCACTCTCGATGCTGATAATCGACAAACGCGAGGATATACGTATCCTTTCACATTTAGGCGCGGACGAACGTACTATTCGCCGCATCTTCCTGCTTGAAGGATGGTTTATATCTTTCCTTGGCGCCATAGGAGGACTGATTATTGGTGTCCTTTTATGTCTCGGACAGCAACACTACGGATGGCTCTCATTGGGCTCCGGAAACGAATATATCATCTCCGCGTACCCCGTGCAGGTACAGGTGCCGGATATTATAACGGTCGGGCTCGTTGTGATTGCTTTGGGCATAGCCGCAGCCTGGTATCCGACCCGAAAATTGAGAATTGAAAGTTGAAAGTTATGAAAAATCATTATCTCATATTAGCTGCAATAGCGCTCGTCACGATGGCATGCCGCCCCGTCAGTTCCGGTTCATCCCGCGGCAGTATCCCCCGCGAGTATCACACGGCGTATATACAATCATACGGCCGGTGCTACGACTCGGTACCCTATAATGTTGTCTCGCTCGACCTCTATTCCGACAAACTCTCGCTGGATGACAGCGCCAATGTGATGACAGGTACCGGTTATAATCTCTATCTCTCGGATATCTTCATCGCCGGTTCAACCCTTGAGCCGGGCACCTATCGTTCTTCCGAATCCGCAGAACCCTTTACCTTTCTTCCCGGACGAGACTTCGAGGGCACGCCTAACGGGCTGTACCTGCTCTATGTTGAGGAAAACAAACTGCAATCCATCCAACTGCTGGACTCTGGCACACTCGTTGTGAAGGATACCACGAATAATCTCCTTGACCTTCAGTTTACACTCTATTTCCGCAATTCCTACGGAGGACGCGCCACCTATAGAACGCATTTCCAAGGCGAATTGCAAGAGAAGCAATGACTCGAGCCGCCAACACCGATACGGAACTGTTGCGCGAATATCATACATGGCTTCGACTCGAACGCGGGTATTCGTCCAATACGATCGAGGGCTACGAAATGGACCTCGACAAACTGCGTACGTTCTGCGAGGAGCATCAATTAGACCCCGTCCATCTGGATTTTGACGCATTGCAGGAGTTTGTCTTTGAGCAATTCAAAGACATCCGCTCGGAAGCTACGCAAGCACGCATTCTCGCCGGTATTCACTCATGGTACCGCTTTCTTCTTTATAAGAATTATATAGAGCAGGATCCTTCCGAATTGCTGGAAGGTCCGCGTAAATCCAAACATCTGCCTACGGTGCTGTCGTTGGAGGAGATTAACCGGATGATGGCGGCGATTGATCTGAGCAGTAATGAGGGTCATCGCAATCGGGCAATGATGGAGATGCTCTACGGTAGCGGACTGCGCGTCAGCGAACTAGTCGGGCTGCGTCTTAGCCAGATTTATCTCAATGAACATTATATGCTTATTCAGGGGAAAGGGTCCAAACAACGCCTTGTTCCTCTCTCGCCGGTAGCGGAAGAATGGTTCGGATACTGGATGCAGGACCGCGCCACATGGCCTCTCAAACCCGAATCAAAAGATATCGCATTTGTTAACCGATACGGTCGTCCGCTCACTCGCGCGATGGTCTTTACGATCGTTCGCCGCTTGTGCGCCGAAGCGGGCATCACCAAGACCGTCTCGCCACACACCCTCCGCCATTCGTTCGCCACACACTTGCTGCAAAACGGTGCTGATTTACGGATCATACAGCAACTGCTCGGGCACGAAGATCTCGCCACCACCGAGATATATACACATGTTGATGTGCAGGATCTACGAAAAGCAATTCTTCAATGCCACCCGGCGAATAAAAGGAAAGGTGAAAAATGAAAGGAAGACGGGCGCATAGGATCATGTGGAAATTGACTCTCCTTTCAATTTTCATTTTTCAATTTTCAATTCTCAAGGCGGTCGAGACCATCGTCGTCGGTGAGGTAGTCAACGAGGCGACAGGCGAGCCTATTCCCAATGTGAATATTCATTTCCGAGGCACGAAGATCGGCACGACCACCGATGAGACCGGTTCATACGTCCTGCGCGTGGACATGAAATCGAAGGCGCAACTCGTTTTCTCAGCCATCGGTTATTATTCCCAGCGCTATGAGGTCGAGCCGGGCGCAATGGCGGGTCTCCAAGTGACGCTCAAAGAGCGGGCGGCGACGATCACGGAAGTAGTGGTGTCGCCTACCGAGAACCCCGCGCTGGCTATCATCCGCCAAGTGCGGGAACACAGGGCGGAAAACGACCGCACCCTCAAACAGGGATCGGAAGATATGATTCGCGAGCAATCGCTCTTTGTCTCGCATATCAACAAACGTACGCTTCGCCGCGCGCTATGGCGCAGCCTGCGCAGCGGTATGATTGAGCAGGAGGACTCTACCTATGTTATCCCTCTTTACCACGAGAAACAGTCCTTTCGGGTAAGCGGCAATGAAATGATTGCCACCAGCGAACCCGAGACACGCGCAATGATACTCAGCGAGACGGAATACTCGATGTATCTCAGCAAAGAAGGCAACCTCAATTTCTACTCCAGCACGGTTCCTATCATGAACCATTCTTTCCTCTCGCCTTTGTCTGCCAGCGGCAACTTGTACTACCGCTATTATATTGACGAATTGACCGACATCATGCACCGCGGTGAGAAAGACCGAACGCTGGTACGTGTAGCCTTCCGCACGCGTAACCCTTTTTACACCACGTTCAACGGCGACATGCTCATTGACACGGCCACCTATGCCGTGCGCGCTATTAATGCATACGTACCATCCGAGGTGGCGGTCAACTACGTGAATAATATTAATATCAAACAAGTGCTGTCGCCCGACGGCGCGTTAGCCGAAGAACATATCAGCGTCATCTTGGATGTAGCTATCCAAACCAAAGAGGTACGCTTCCCGACAATATTAATCACCAATTCGCTCTATAACCAACATGCCGATCTCATGGTCAACGACAGTCTTTTGGCAGCGGAGCCTGCGAAGGGTCAAAGCGCGTTGAGGTCCATTCCGCTGGTGGGAGAGAAGATGGATGCGTATTTCAATAAGGTCGATTCCCTCCCCATCATCCGTACCGCCAAATGGATAGCGGACATCGTGACCACCGGATATATACCTACCGGCACGCCGATTGATATAGGACATATAGAGGAACTCCTGCAAGTCAATAGTCACGAAGGAGTCCATATGGGTCTTCCCTTCCGCACAAATGAGAAATTCTCCAAGAATATATCCCTTGAGGTCGCATTAGGTTATGGTTTCAAGGATCGTCGGTTCAAGGGTTTAGGGCGGGCTTCTTTCAACCTGCCTACCTTACGAAAAAACATCTTACAGATAGAGTACAATGATCATTATGTTTGGTCTGAGGTTGATGATTTCGATCGTCTGATGCGTGAGAACTCCATCGGTATGGGTAATTTTGACTTCACTTCCTATGCGTTTGAGGCGTTACATCTCGATTCGTTCGTCAGCACCGTCACCCATCAGAAACAATTACAAGTCCACTGGTTTGCCGATTGGACGAACAAAGTGGAGACGCACGCGTATTTACGGGTAGGATGGCAAGACGGCTATTCCTATCAACTCTTATCTACGATTGGCCGTATCAGTTGGGGTGAACAGAAGCATCAGGGTTTCTTCATGCGCCGCTATACCTACTCCACCATCTACCCGGTCCTTTTCCTCGGTTTGGAAACCGGTCACTGGTCATATAACGAACTACCGGAAAATTTCCCTGCCAATAGTGCTGTTTATGCGCATGTACGCGCCATGCTCACCCAGCATGCCAACCTCGGAATGGCGGGCAAACTGACATACGTGCTACGCGTAGGAGCTGTCTTCGGACATGTACCAAGCACCCTCACGCGTCAGGCGAACAGAAACCAGGGCTACGCCTATGACCCCTATCGTATGACTTTGTCCTTTAATAGCAATTTCTTTCCGGATAAGTACTTGGCGTTACAAGCGGAATGGAATGGTCAAGGCATACTTTTCAATCTCATTCCCGGCATCCGTTGGTTGCATCTGCGCGAACTGGTAGAGACCAAGATCGCCTACGGATATATCTCTCCTCGGTATCGCTACCGTTTGGAAGAAGGCAAATCGCCGCATGAGTTCTATTCAGAAATAGGAATCGGCTTAGGCAACCTGCTTCGTATCTGCGATCTCTATTCCGTTTGGTCGATCACCCCAGAAGTGCATTGGGCGCTCCGCTTCCGTCTCCATATAGGTCTCTAACCAAACAACCCCGCCGGTTGGCAGGGTTGTTATGTCTATTCACCTCAAGGGAAAGAAATATTATAATAGTCCCTTTATTTTTTCGATAAGCGCTTTAAGAGGCACAATAAGCGGGACTATTTCATCTTCCGTTGCATCCACAAAACAGTTATAGTCGCCACGTTCGCGCAAGCCTTCTAATTTAGAGAACAAGTGCCCTTCCTCAACAGAAAAGACTCCTGCACGCACAAACTCCTTGTTAAATATATTAAGCGCGCCCCTATGCGTATGCACATGTAACCCATTATGAATAAGCAACGCACTAACCGCATGAAAAGCCGCATAATACATACGATTAACGAGAGTATCCCAATATTGTTGTTCTCGCAAGGTCTCAAACTGCTCAGTTATTTTCTGAGCGCGTTCAATTTCCAACTCCACCATAACGCGGCGCTCTTCATCTGTCAAACTCATACTAAGACGATTTTATCCTGTTCAACATTCTTGACAAACGGCGTAAACTGCATCTGCCTCCATTGATTTTTGGTATAAATCTGGGGAATAACCATTTGGTCGTCTTCCGAGGCCATCAACGTAAACGGATACGCATATTGAACGAAATCGGTAGTCTTTTGCTTCTCTTCGTCCAATAAGATCAGCAAATCCCAATCTGAGTCATTACGCGCAGTCCCTCTGGCACGAGATCCGTACAACCACAAAGAAGCCGTCCTTGGAAGGACTTTCTTTCCAAGCATTGACAAACGTCTTATGAATTGCTCTGAATCTTTCATTGTATATTATCTTTTACCTTTGACGCCGCAAAGGTACAACATTTTTTTTAATTACGCAAATTTTTGTTCACTAATTTAACGAATTAAACGAAAATTAATTTATTTTTTTACGAAGGTGATCATTCAGAACATAACCCCATCAAAGGCAGCCGATAAAGCTGCCTTTGATGAGTTATAGCAGGGACTCCCGTGACCATATCGGGACCATATCGTGACCATATCGTGACCATTACGTACGTCTAGTAGGTTTTTTGACTAAAACTATACTTATACCACCTCCAATAGAAACCAACAACCCCGCCGATTGGCAGGGTTGTTATGTTCATTTCGCCGCAAAGGCGTATGGATTATGGGACATTAATCGCCGCCTTCACCCGGCAATGGATCGCCAACTGGCAAGCCTGCAGGACTTGCATCTAAAAGCATCGATGCTGCTTGTACTTCGGTAGTTTCTACCTCCGGTTGATTATAAATCTTTTTCATAATGATTGATATTTTTGCGTTGATTATTTCTAGTTGACTAGTCTACTAGTTGACTTGCCTGCGATTTCTCGCGTTAGTTTTCTAGTAGACTAGTTGACTAGCAGGCTTCTTATTTTACGAGTTGACCCTTAGCGTCATACATCTTCTCGCCACGGAGGATGAAGAGCTGACCATTGATCAGGACCTTAGCCGGAGCCTCGCTACCGTTCAGTTCATCGATGCCGGTAGCAGTGTTCTGCTGCATCGGAACGGCGCGTACGCGACGACCCGGAGCAGGTTGCGGAGTGTTAACCTCCAATGCACTATATTCAATGTATGCACGGTTAGCAGCCAAGAAGTTTCCGGTTGTTCTCGGGCGGATGGCATTGTTGATCAGCAAGTACGGGTTGCCCGGTAATGCTGCAAACGCCTCAGCATCAATGCCGTTAAGTGTTCCGCGCAATGCGCCGTTGGTGCCGGCAGTGGTAGTAGCAGCGCCGGTGTAAACAACCTCCAGTTTGGTATCGGTAGCCTGGATGATGAACGGCGTACCAGCCTCAGCGGTAGTCGGATCAACCTCCTCCAGATAAGCCATACTACCTGCCTCATTGCGGCTGCTGAGTGTCCAGAAGCTTGCGCCACGAACCTCCATCATCTTCTTAGGCAGACAAACGGTGTAGTAGCGGTTAGCCTCAAGATTTTCGCGAACGGTCTCCCATTCCGGCTCTACAACAACTTTCTTATAGAGTTGGATTGCTTGCTGACCGCTCTTGTAGTAACGGAAGCGTAATTGGTCAACTGCATAGTTGTAACGCAATGTGCAACCTCCAACACCGGTGATGACAGCTGCACCGTCTGTAATTGCGAAGGTATTTACATAAGCCTCAGTAGCGCTCTTATCCATACCATTGGAAAAATCGGTTTTTCCAATATACAAGCCACTTGCAGATTGCAGCGAACCGGCTGTTACATCAATGGTAAATACCGCAGCATCCAATTCCGTATTACCTGCGATTTCGTCGTTTTCGATTTCAACAGCAAGAACCTTCTTTGCTACGTCGATATTATCATTGTCAAGCGAGCCGTCAAATACAGCTGCATCATGCGTAGCGTCGCCCTCATATACAATCAGGTATTCGCCATCAGTAATGTCTGCTGTTGCAGTTACTTTGCGGTAAATGGTACTTGTCGGAGTCGGAGCAGGTTTGTTTACCGTAATGGTATAAGTAGCCTCACTTGCAAGATAATCATCATCACCTTCGAAGGAAGCAGTAATGACTGCTGTACCATAACCACCTGCAAGAGTGATTACACCATTCTCATCAACGGTTGCGACTGCCGGTTTGTCACTCACGAAACTAATCGGGCTTACTTCGAATGCCTTATTCAAAGTCGGAGCATTCCACTCGTCACCGGCGGTAATCGTTGCAGAAGCAGGGCTATACTCAAATGCAGGATCTTCCTTTGCAGATGCATTTACTGTAATGGTATAGCTCTTAACAACTGCCTCTTTATAAGTAATCTCAATAGTCTTTTCACCTGCTTCACTCATATCCGGCTCAGAGAATGTACAAGCAGCAGTAATGTCTTCCTTGTCATCTCCTTGAGCATCATAAGCAGCGTAAACTATCAAACCTTCGTGGTTAAACTCATCATACTGACCAAACTCAGTTGCATAAGTACCGCCTAACTCATAGTGGTCAATAGCTATAGCATCACCAGTGTACCAAACCTTGATAGAAGCAATCTCCAAACGACCTTCGCTACCTGTTCCTAAGTTAAGAATATTTACATTTTTTGCGTTCAGACCAGCCGGAGTAGTATATTCACCGGATTTAGCCACAGCCTCTTCGCCTAACAGATTCTCATTACCGTCAATGCTGTAAGCTACGGTTGTTGCATATTTACTTGTCGTAGTTATCGCTACTTGGTCAATCGCACAACCCTTAACAGCAGTTAACGCCAGATAACCACCGAAGGCATTTGAACCACCTATTTGATATAAACGAATACCATCGTTATAGTTTGCAGGATTAGTACTTGACCCTCCCTTGAATGCCTCAAATGCAATGTCGGAAGGAGTCAAATCACCCTTAATAGTTGTGAACGTAGCCGGACCATTTGCAACTTTGCGAGTGTCCGGAGTTGCCTCGGTTACATTAATAGTATAGCTCTTAACAACAGCTTCCTTATAAGTAATCTCAATGGTCTTTTCGCCAGCTACACTCATGTCCGGTTCAGAGAATGTACAAGAAGCAGTAATGTCTTCTTTGTCATCACCTTGCGCATCATATGCAGCGTAAACAATCAAACCATCATGGTTAAACTCATCTCCGGTCTCAAACTCAGTAGTATATGTTCCACCTAACTCATAGTGGTCAATTGTAAGAGCTTCACCGGTATAATAAACCTTGATAGAAGCGATTTCCAAACGACCACTGCTACCAGTTCCTGTGTTCAAAATGTTTATGCTCTCAACGTTCAAACCAGTCGGAGTGCTATATGTGCTAGAAGCTGAAACGTTTTCACTTTCAGATAAAGTTTCATTGCCATCAATGCTATAAGCAACCGTTGTAGAGAAAGAACTTGTAGTTGTAATTACTACTTGGTCAATCTTAAAGCCATGAGTAGCTGTCAATGTTACAAAGTTACCATACGCATTGGTACCGCTACGTTGGTACAAACGAATGCCTTTCGTGTTGTTATACACAATAGGATCATTGTTTGAGTTTCCACCTCTAAATGATTCGAAAGCGATGTCAGCGGGCTCCAAATTACCACTGGTAGCGGTAAAGCCAGATGCTGCACTATTAGCCACCTTGCGATTATCAACCGTTGCACTAACAGTCAGAGTGTACGAAACCTGTGCTGCTTTGTATTGAGCAGTACCGGCAAAAGAAGCAGTGATAGTTGCAGAACCTTCGCCAACGATTGTTACAGTACCATCATTAGCCACTTCTGCTACTTGGTCGTCACTGGTTGCATAAGTTACAGCAACACTATTCGGATTAGTCAGCTCATTGACGAAATCAGCATCTCCAACAACTTTATTAACAGCCGTTACTGCATATTCCAGACCAGCACTTGCCTTACGGCTGAAGGTGTAGATGGTATTGTTCTTATCGAACTCGTAGACACTACTATTGTGCAGTTTGAGCGTACCGGTTACAACAACTTCGTCACCAAGTTCCAAATCTTCTTTCGCAGTGAATTGTTCTTTTTCAAGAGCAGTTGCAGCATTACCAATCAAACCGCCATATACCTGCAATTGATTCGTTGTTGCACCATCAGCAGAAATCCAATAGGTAATGGAATGATACGTGTTGTTGTAACTATCAATTTGGCTAATAACACCAGTTACATACTGATTTGCTATACCATCAGGATTAGCGTCAATAACTGTCTTAGCCTCAGCTACCGTGTACGGATCAAGCCATTTAGCATAGAGCGTGGCATTCTCAGTAATTGCTGCACCAGCTACAGCGTCAACCGTCTTCTCAGGATCTGTGAACCAGCCGCCGAAGTTATAACCAGCCTTGGTGGTCGTCGGCAGCGGATTCGGCAGAGCACTTACATTAACAGGATCAATAGCCTCACCGCCATCTACATTATAAGTCAATGTTACTAACGAAGAAGCCACATTCAGCGTATAGGATACGCTATTTGCCTTGTAGGTCTCATTACCTGCGAACGAAGCGGTAATAGTTGTTGAACCAACTGCTTTAAGCGTGATAGCACCGGTTGTTTCATTAATCTCTGCTTTTTCCGGATCACTACTGCTATAAGTAACCGTTACATCATTCGTATTGGTCAGCGTCGGGAAGGTATTTTCACCTTCGAGAGAAGCATTGTACGAACTTGCGCTCCAAGCAAGTTGTGCGGTTGTTTTGTAAATAACGATTGTGTTATTGTAGTCAAACTCATAAACTGAGTTATTATGTAGTTTAAGAGTACCTTTCACAGTAACATCATCGCCTACATTAAGATCATCTTTCGACTCAAAATGATCTTTTACCACACCCGCTAAACCGCTATAGACTTGCAATTGATTAGTTGTAGTACCATCATCCGAAATCCAATAGGTAATTGATTTATACGTGCTGTTATAAGAATCAATTTTGCTGATGGTACCGGCTACATATTGATTAGCAATTCCCGAAGGATTAGCATCAATAGCTGCACGAGCCTGAGCAACGGTCATGATAGTTGCTTTGGTGAAAGCCTTCTCAGCCACCTCACTCCAATTTACGCCATCTGTAGCAATTGCTTTTACTGTAGCGCTATTATTCAAATCAAATGCAGCCGAATACAGTGTACCTTCCGTTTTAGGATCAGAACCATCGGTAGTATAATATACCGTTGTACCTTCAGGAATAGAAATAGATACATTCGTAGAATTCAAGAAAGGAGTTTCACCGGAGATACTCGGTTTTGTAACAGCCGGAGCTACTCCGAAGAATATTTGGATATTCTTGATTTGGAGATTGTTTTCATTCGTTACTTTTACACGATATACTACATTCGCCTCCAACGGATCAATGTTGAATGTATAAGCATCTTCTTTACATCCGGTAACAGCTGTACTTACAGCAGCATTACCCTTGAAGATATTCCATGTTACTTTTCCCGAACCAGTGCTATTACCTGCAACTACAATTCTTTCAATTGGAGAGTCAAAAGCAGGCAATTCCAAATAAGCACCTTCTTTACCAAGGATGATATTAGAATTGGTGAATACCTTGAATCCATTACCGGTAGAACCCGCAAGTTTAATAGTAATGTCACCGTTTGTATATGATGTTTCATTAACTACGTATTCTGTAGGAAAACCCCATCCAGCATCCACAAGATCTATGAATACGTCCGGACCCGCAGCAACGGTCAAGCCACTTACCGTAAACCAATCTTCACTCGTAATATCGCTTACTGTAGCTTTAACTTTGATGGAAGTTTGATTCTCTGCAAGCTCTTGTGCGGGATTATACGACCAAGTAATACCTGTAGTGATTTCTGCATTTGTGTCATCAGAATAGTAACCGGTTACAGTCAAACCTTTCGGGTCAAATTTTTGTCCGGCAAAATATTCTGTCTTATCCGGGGTTCCGGAAACAGAAACACTCTCCAATGTTTTAGGAGTCGGAGTGTCACCAGAAGTTTCATATGTAATTTGAATCGTTTTAATACGAAGTTGCGTATTACTTGTATTGACGTTTTGAATCGTCAACGAAGAAGAAGCAGAAATTCCTGTCACCGTGTACACATTACTAGTTTGAGAAACAGAAGTGGCAGTTCCTCCATCAACAGAATATTTCACAGAGGGAGCTGTGGACGTCGTCATCACAAATCCCGTAATCGTAACATTCGTGGCAGGTGTTAATGTGACTGACCCTCCATTTCCTCCGGAATTATAGTACAATCGTAGTTCCTTAGCATTTGCATTGTAAGCAGGATTTGAGCTAGAAGAATTCTTTGCACTACTAAACGAAACGACATCTTGCACATTACCAGATACAGCAGTAAAGTTACTGAAAGTGCCTGCATCACCAGTAGCTGCTCCCCATCCTAATGTGTACGTTTCTTCAGCCGCCCACACATTTCCCACGCTGAATGCTATCAGCATCAACATGGAGAGAAATAGTTTTAATTTTCTCATAATGTTAAAAATTTTAAAGTTAAACAAAAAGTTAATTAATATTGATTGATTTGTTATAATCTGGCTTTGATCGTTTTAATCTGCGAGGGATCCATTTGCGTAAAGGCGAAAAGGCGTTTGCCTGCATCTTTGAGCGATGCGCCTATTAAATAAATCGTTTCTTCGTCGATTATCAAAAATCTGTCGTGGCAAATGGATGTCGTATG
>Ga0256407_10001104_pt1 | contig 59653 bp, 43 predicted proteins | sample RumenRJG_04DNA_FD_193489 | JGI IMG/M metagenome (GOLD analysis project Ga0256407, IMG submission 193489) | Bovine rumen microbial communities from Lethbridge, Alberta, Canada - RJG_04 | ecosystem: Host-associated > Mammals > Digestive system > Stomach > Rumen | place: Canada: Alberta... | reverse complement strand
GCCAGCAGGTAGTTGGCGGGATTGGTGCTCTGCCCTACTGCCTGGGTAATCTTGTCGATGGCGATAGCCTCGGCCTCGGCCCTGCGGATGCGTGCCTGGGCTTCACCCTCGGCGCGCAGGATTTCGGTCTGCTTGTCGGCCTCGGCCTGGTTGATGCGGGCGGTCTTCTGACCCTCGGACTGCAGGATGGCAGCCTGCTTCTGGCCCTCGCTGGTGAGGATGGTGGCGCGCTTGTTACGCTCGGCCTGCATCTGCTTCTCCATGGCCTGTAGCACGGTCACGGGCGGCTGGATGTCCTGCAACTCCACGCGATTGACCTTGATACCCCACTTGTTGGTGGCGTCGTCGAGGACGGCGCGCAGTTTGGAGTTGATGGTGTCGCGAGAGGTCAGCGTCTGGTCCAGCTCGAGTTCACCGATGATGTTACGCAGCGTGGTCTGGGTCAGTTTCTCGATAGCGTTGGGCAGGTTGTTGATCTCATACACAGCCTTGAACGGGTCCATGATCTGGAAATAGAGCAAGGCGTTGATCTGCGTCAATACATTATCCTTGGTGATCACATTCTGCTTGTCGAAGTCATAGACCTGTTCGCGCAGGTCGATTGAGTTGGTCGTGCGGTAGCGGCCATGCTCGTAGGCGACGATGCTCTTGGCTCGGTCGATGAACGGGATGATGACATTGATACCAGGCTTGAGCGTAGCGTAATATTTACCCAGTCGCTCGATAATCTTGGTCTCGCTTTGCGGGATAATCACGAGGCTGTTCTTCACCAGCAACAGTGCCAGCACGATGATGACGATAAGGAAAATTACAATAGGATCAATCATAAGAAATCGTGTTTATTGGGTTGATAATTGTTTGAGTCGGGGTTATTCGTTGACAGGCTCAACGGTGGCGATGATGCTGTCCATCTTGGTGATGCGCACGCGCGTGCCCTCGCTGATGGCATTGCCGTCGGCGCTGATGGCCTTCCAGTCGTCGCCATCCACAGCAACGCGTCCGTAGCCGCCAGCCTCGATGTCCTCGGTCACGCGGCCCTTGCGTCCAATCATGGCCTCGGCATTGCTCAGGCGCTCCTTGTGCGGCTTGTGCAGTTTCTTGACCAAGGCAGGTCTAACAAGCAGCAGACTCAGAGCCGAAACCACGGCAAAGATGATGATCTGCCATGTTACTGTGAGGCCGCAGCCGGCAATGATGGCAGCCACAACAGCGCCGATGGCGAAGCACAGGATGAAAAAGTCACCCGAGGAAAGCTCTAGAATCAGGCAGATAATTGAGATGATGACCCAAATGAGCCAGACATTGGTTGAAAAATAGTCAATCATAATATATCTTATTTTTTATACATTGTTAAATTCATTTCCCTTCGTTATGTCTTGTATCTGTTGGACGCATGGGCTGAATTAAAAACTACAGTCGAAACCTCGATTTTTCATCTTCGTCTTGCGTCGGGTTCTAAAAAGCGCCATTTGGGCTCCTAGATTTTCCGTCATGGAGGTATGCCGGTAAGTCATCCCCAAAGGTATGGTTTTAATGGTTAATATGCAAATTTTATGCCAAATTTCGTAAAGAATTCCTGTCCAGATGCCCGAATGTCGCCAAAAAATCGATTCTCAGACGGTTAAAATGCGGTTTTTGTCTGAAATTCAGCAGTTTTTGGCATTAAGGCATTTTGTCCAGATAATTCGGGTAGGGAAGTGATATGCCGTTGCCAGGGTGCTCCCTGGCGGTTGAGTGCCCGTCAAGACGATTCTTGCCGTTTTTCTTGTTATTCAGCAATATTTGTGCTATCTTTGTCTCCCGTTTTTCAAATCATAGAGGAAATGACCGAAATCAACTACATGCTTCAAGGTAAAGTCACGATGCCGTCGCTCAATGAGCCGGTCGTGCGCGAGTGGATTGTCAAGGTGGCCGACCTGCATGGACAGAGGGTGGGGTGCCTGACCTATGTCTTCTGTGACGACGAGTATATCCTGGAAACCAACCGCGAGTTCCTCGGCCATGATTATTACACCGACATCATCACCTTTGACTACACCAATTCGCGCCACATTGCCGGCGACATGGTCATCTCGCTCGATACCGTGCGCAGCAATGCCGAGCTGCTGGGCGTCGACTATGAGACCGAGCTGCTGCGCGTCATCATCCACGGTGTGCTGCACCTGTGTGGCATCAATGACAAGGGTCCTGGCGAGCGCGAGGTGATGGAGGGCTATGAGAACGAGGCCCTGGCGATTCTTCCCGAAAATGTGTTCCTGAAATGAGAAATGACTATGATGTGATAGTGGTGGGGGCCGGCCATGCCGGCTGCGAGGCTGCCTGTGCGGCAGCCCGGCTGGGTTCGCGCACGCTGCTCATCACTATCGACATGAACAAGATAGCCCAGATGAGCTGCAATCCTGCTGTGGGCGGCATCGCCAAGGGGCAGATTGTGCGCGAAATCGATGCCCTTGGGGGCCAGATGGGCCTTGTCACCGACCGCAGCAGCATCCAGTTCCGCATGCTCAACCGCAGCAAGGGACCGGCGATGTGGAGCCCGCGTTCGCAGTGCGACCGCCAGCAGTTCATCCTCGAGTGGCGTGCGGTACTGGAAAACACACCCAACCTGTTCATGTGGCAGGATTCAGTCGATGAATTCGTCATCGAGGGTGGGGTAGTGAAGGGTGTGAAAACGGCCCTGGGCATGACTTTCGGTGCCCAAGCCGTGATTCTCACTGCCGGTACATTCCTCAACGGACTGATGCATGTGGGCCGTGTCCAGACTCCCGGAGGACGCGTTTCGGAACCTCCCGCACGCGGAATCACCGAACAATTGGCATCGTTAGGCTTCACTGTGGGGCGCATGAAGACGGGCACGCCGCCGCGTCTGGATGAGCGTACCATCGACTTCTCGCAGTGCATCCGCCAGGACGGCGAGCAGGATTTCCACCATTTCTCTTACCTGCCAGGAGTGGCAACGACATTGCCGCAGCGCCCCTGCTGGATTGTGCACACCAACGAGCAGGTGCACGACATTCTGCGTGAGGGCTTGCCGCAGTCACCGCTCTACAACGGCCAGATTACAAGCATCGGGCCCCGCTATTGTCCCAGCATCGAGACCAAAATCGTCACTTTTGCCGACAAGACTTCCCATCAGTTGTTCATCGAGCCCGAGGGTGCCACGACCCACGAGATGTATCTCAACGGCTTCTCGTCATCGCTGCCCTGGGAGGTGCAGATCGAGGCGCTGAAGTGCATCCCCGCCCTGCGCGAGGTGCATGCTTTCCGCCCCGGCTATGCCATCGAGTATGACTTCTTTGACCCCACGCAGCTCACCCACACCCTCGAGTCCAAGTTGGTCAAGAACCTGTTCCTTGCAGGTCAGGTGAACGGCACGACGGGCTACGAGGAGGCTGCCGGCCAGGGACTCATTGCCGGCATCAACGCCCATCAGAACATCACCGGCGGAGCGCCGTTTACGCTTGGCCGCGACGAGGCCTACATCGGTGTGCTCATCGATGACCTGGTCACCTGTGGCGTTGATGAGCCTTACCGTATGTTCACCTCGCGTGCCGAGCACCGCATCCTGCTGCGCCAGGATGATGCCGACATGCGGCTGACCGAGAAAGGCTATCGCCTGGGGCTCGCCACCCGCGAGCGTTATGACCTGATGGTGTCCAAGCGCAAACAGATTGAGGAGTTGACCGCCTTTAGCCGCGAATTCACCGTCAAGGCCGCCGTCATCAATCCTGTGCTCGAAGCACTCGGGATGAATCCGCTGAGTCAAGGGCAGCGGCTTCATGACCTGCTGCTGCGTCCGCAGCTTAACATCAAACTGCTTGCCGCAGCCCTGCCCGAACTCCAAGACCGCATTGACCGTCTTGACCAGTCGCGTCGCCAGGAGATTGTCGAAGCCGCCGAGATAGCCATCAAGTACAGCGGCTATATCGAGCGCGAGTCGCTCATCGCCGAGCGAGTCGCCCGCCTCGATAATGTGACCCTCAAGGGCAAGTTTGACTACTCCCAGATACATCAGATTTCGACTGAGGCACGGCAGAAACTTAAGGCCATTGACCCCGAGACAGTGGGGCAGGCCTCGCGCATCCCCGGTGTCTCGCCGAGCGACATCAACATCCTGCTCATTTTGTTGGGCCGATGATGTGTTCCACGTGAAACAAATTTAACATAATATACTGATTTACAATGAATAAGCAACAATTAGAACATGTAAAAAGTGTTGTAAGGAACATTCCGGACTTCCCTGTTCCAGGCATTCAGTTCAAAGACTTGACAACAGCCTTCAAGGACCCCGAGGCATTACAGATCATGACCGAGGCCATGGTGGACCTGTACCGCGACAAGGGCGTTACCCGCGTTGTGGGCATCGAGGCCCGCGGCTTCATTGGCGGTGCTATCCTCGCTACCCAGCTGGGAGCAGGGTTTGTGCCCCTGCGCAAGCCCGGCAAGCTGCCTGCCGAGGTCATCCAGAAGTCTTACTCCAAGGAGTACGGTACCGACACCATCGAAATCCACAAGGACGCGATTACACCCGACGATGTGGTGGTCATCCACGATGACCTGCTCGCCACGGGCGGCACGATGCTCGCTGCTTATGAGCTGGTCAAGTCGATGAACCCCAAGAAGGTGTACATCAACTTCATCTGCGACCTGGCCGACCTGCACGGACGCGCAGTGTTCCCGCCCGATGTCGAAATCACCTCGCTGTTCACCTTCTGATAGCGTGTCTGGATATTCCAGAGAATCCGGATTGTCCAGACCATCTGGGTTGTAACCTATGACCGACGACTTGAAACTCAAACTGTCCTTGCTGCCCGAGGATCCCGGCGTTTACCGCTATCGCAACCGCGAGGGCGTCATTATCTATGTGGGCAAGGCCAAGAACCTCAAGCGCCGTGTCAACTCCTACTTCAACCGCGAGCACTCGTCGGTGCGCACCACGATGCTGGTGCGTAACATTGCCGACCTGGAGTACACCGTCGTCAATACCGAGGAGGAGGCGCTCGACCTGGAGAATGCCCTCATCAAGGAGTATCAGCCGCGCTACAATGTGCTGCTCAAGGATGACAAGAGTTATCCGTGGATATGCGTGTCGGGTGGACTGTACCCGCGCGTGTACATTACCCGAGACGCGCGCGCCAAGGGCGACCGCTTCTATGGGCCGTATCCTAAGGCTGAAGTCGCCAAGGTCCTCATCGACACTATCCGCCAGATATATCCGCTGCGCACTTGCCGCCTGAATGTTTCACGTGAAACAATTGAGGCCGGAAAGCACCGCCTGTGCCTGCAGTACCATATCCACCGCTGCGAGGGATGCTGCCATGGGCTGGTATCGCCTGAGCAATATGGAGGCTACATCAGCGAGATTCGTCAAATTCTCAACGGTGACACCCATCAGCTCATGGACCTGCTCATGGTCCAGATGCAGCAGCTGGCTTCGGAACTGCGCTTTGAGGAAGCCGAGGTGTTGAAACACCGCTACAAGCTGCTGGAACATGTGCGGCGCCGCTCGGTCATCGTCAGCCCCACAATCCACAACATCGATGTGTTTGGCCTGCTGCGCGACGAGGATTCGGTGCACATCAACTTCATGCACATGCGGGGTGGGGCAGTGGTTCAGTCGTTGACCCTCGAGTACCGCCTCTCGACGCGTGACGAGAGTGACGCCGAGATGATGTCGATGGCGGTGGCCGAGGTGCATCAGCGCTTTGCCGAGACCTATCAGGCTGATCATGTTTCGGAGGCGCTGGTCAATGTCCTCCCTGATGTGGAGTTCACGGGCCTTGCATTCACCATTCCGCAGCGCGGCGACAAGAAGAAACTGCTGGACATCGCGGTCAAGAACGCCATCCAGCACCGCAACGACCGCCTGAAGATGATGGAGAAGCTCAATCCCGAGCAGCGCACCACACGCACGCTTACCACCATGCAGCGCGACCTGCGCATGACGGTGCTGCCGCGCCATGTCGAGTGCTTTGACAACAGCAACATCAGCGGCTCGAGTCCTGTGGCCTCGTGTGTGGTGTTCCGCAACGCCAAGCCGTCCAGGAAGGAGTACCGCCACTTCAACATCAAGACCGTGGACGGTGCCGACGATTTCGCATCGATGCGTGAGGTCGTCACCCGTCGCTACAGCCGCTTGGCCCAGGAGGGCGAGGAGTTGCCGCAACTGCTCATCGTCGACGGCGGCAAGGGACAGGTGACTGCCGCTATCGAGGCGCTTGATGCCATCGGGCTGCATGGCCAGATGACCATCGTGGGCATCGCTAAGCGCCTGAACGAGGTCTATTTCCCCGGTGACAGCATCCCCCTGTACATCGACAAGAACAGTGAGACGCTGCATGTCATCCAGCGCCTGCGTGACGAGGCCCACCGCTTTGCTATCACCTTCCACCGCAAGCAGCGCAGCAAGGGCCAGGTGCACAGTGCTCTCGACGATGTGCCCGGCATCGGCCCTGCCACCCGCACGGCCCTGCTCAAGCATTTCAAGTCACTGAAGCGCATCCGCGAAGCCAGCGAGCAAGACCTCGCTGCCGTCATCGGTCCAGCCAAGGCCAAGGCGGTTGCTGGCGCGTTAAGTGCGATACAGAATTAAAAGGCGTCCATACCGTTGCCGATTCAAACTATATCACTATCTTTGCAGACAATGAAACAGTTAGTTATCTTCGGGAATACATATCAGCAGGGCAACATCGACAAGGTGTTGTCGGTGCTGGAGCACTTGCGCGGGTCGGGGTTCTCGATTGCCGTGGAGCGTGGATACCTGGATTTCCTGAGCAATGGGCAGCCTTGGCAGTGGCCCTCGTTTGACACTAGCCGGGTTCCCGAGGCCGACATGGCCCTGTCGCTGGGCGGTGACGGCACTTTTCTGACGACGGTCATGTGGGTGTCGCGGATGGGGATGCCGATTCTGGGCATCAACACGGGACACCTGGGTTACCTCACGGCAGGCCATCTGGACGAGGAGAGCGACTTGATCGACGATGTGCTGGCTGGCAACTATCGCATCGAGGAACGCACCATGCTGCAGGTGAAATGTGACGCTGTCGAGATTCCACATCCGTGGGCGCTCAACGAGATTGCGATCCTGCGCCACGACACATCATCGATGCTCGACATGGAAACGCGCCTGCGCACCCGTGAACTGACGACCTATCGCGGTGACGGCTTGATAGTGAGCACTCCGACGGGTTCCACAGCCTACAACATGAGCGTCGGTGGACCCATACTGGAGCCGACGACATCGTGCCTGGTGCTGTCGCCCATCTCGCCGCACTCGTTGACAATGCGTCCGCTTGTCGTGCGTGACGACAGCGAGATTGTCGTGCGCACCTACTCGCGCACATCGCAATATGAGGTGAGTATCGACGGTGAGGTGGCGTTGTGTCCCACCGGGTCAACGCTGACCATCTCCCGTGCGCCCTACTGTGCCCGTGTCGTCCAGCGCGAGTCCAACAATTTTGCCAGCACTCTGCGCAAGAAGCTCCTGTGGGGCACCGACCAGCGGTGATTCCTGCAAGGGGTGGGGTAGAAACATTAAAAGCGGTCGGCGACAAAATCCATGCTTTGTCGCCGACCGCTTTGTTGTCGTTGATGATGATGTGCTGCTGTCTGTTTACTCTTGGAAGAGACGGCGGTGCATGAGTACCGAGCGGTAGATGTGGATCATGTGGTCGGCCATGTCTTTGCCGGTAAAGCGTTCGGTATTCTCGCGTGCGGCCTGTTTAAGGGCAGCAATCTTGTTGTCGTCCTCAAGCACATCGCTCAGCAGCTCGGCACCCTCGCGGAAATCATTGTAGTATAAGGCGCCGTCACCGCCAATCTCGCGTGCCTTGGGCGAGTCTTTGCAGATGACCACGGCACCGGTGCGCTGGGCGTTGATGAGCTTGTAGATGTCGCGTGAGCGCTCGGTGCTGGGGATGATGACAGCCTGGGACATCTTGACCACTGCTGTCAAGTCGGCCTGATGGACCTTGTCCACCTGCTTGAAGCGGTGGAAGACATGCAGGTCGTGGGCCTTCTCCTTGATGACTTTGTCGAAGTAGTCGGTGCGGTAGCCTAACATGACAATCGAGATGTTGCGGTTGCGCAACTCGTGCAACAGTTTCATCGCCTCGATGATGTTGTCATCTTTATTAAAGCGTCCCTTGTAAAGGACGAAACGCTCGGGCAGGTGGTACTTGTTGCGCAGGATTTCAAACATGTTCTCGGGCGCCGATTCGTCACAGCCATCATAGAAACAGGGGTGAACGACCTCTACATTGTCGGGGTTGACATGATAGTGGTCGATGATGGTCTGGCGGTCCACCTCGTTGAGCGCGATGACGCGCTTGACAAACTTGCACGCCTTGCGGGCACGGCGTTGCATGAGCATGCGCTGAATCCATCCGTTGGCACCCTTGAACAATGGGTCGGTCATCGTGAACACCGTGGGGAAGTTGCTGCCGTTGAAGCCCGATGACACGCCATCGTCAATGCCGTGGTAGGTGTTGACACCGTGGGCCTTGGCCGAACGGACGATGCCGTTGCCGGTGTACCAGCGTTCCTTGTTGTGGATGTGGTTGCGCGGAAACTTGATCCTGACGCTATCCTCGTTGAACAATGCGGTCATGCGTTTGTTGTGCTCGTTCTGAGGGGAGTACAGGATGTAATAGTTATCGGGATAATATGTGGCAAGGGCCTTGATCAGGATGCGTCCGTAATAGGATGTATCATTATTCTCCATGATGATCTTGCGACCTCCGTAACCTACTACCATAATGAGATGAAGTATTTATATAATTTTCGTTTGTTATCGTCTGTATCTGTTGAAGCATGCAAAATTACTATATTTTTTAATTTCAATGAGTTTTTTTGCCGTCTTTTTGCGCTTTTGGCTTAACTTTGCTCCCAAAAAGTAATGGACATGAGACAGTTATTTCTATTATTAGGCCTGATGGTGTTGATATCGGCTTGCGGAACCGCCAAGCAGAACGCTGCAATGACCAATAATCTGCACCCCGATGAGGTGTTTACAGTCACCGAGGATGACATCGAGCGTGAAACGCGCCAGGTGAACGGGATGATCAAGGGCGAGTGGACCTTCAACGCGCCCTGTGTGGATGTCAGCGGGCGCAATTTCCTTGACGGCTTGGGCAAGCCCATAGCCAAGAGCAAGCTGAAGAAGAAACTCAAGGATGCCTACAAGAAGATAGGGCTGTACAAGGCGCGCCCCCAGTTCACCTTCAATGATGACGGCACTTGCTCGATTGCGATGCTGGGTGCCAGCCTCAAGGGAAGCTACAATTACAACCCCGACACTGATAAAATCACATTCAAGTGGCATGGTGTGCCGTTGACCGCACATCTCAAGCGCGACGGCAAGAAGAAGCTGCAATTGACCTTTGACGCCGACAAGTTCCTATCGCTTATCAGCCTGCTGAGCAAGGTGAGCAGCAACTCTGCGCTCAAGGCGCTGTCCTTCCTCGTCGACCACTATGACGATGTGATGGTGGGCTTTGAACTGAAGAAATAGCATGCCCTGCCGGGCTGGGCGTTACTGAGGGAGGGGTGCGTCCCTACTGTTTCTAAAAGTCCTTAATATTGTCCTAAATTGCGTTAACTTTTTGTCCAGTCGGGCAAAAAGTCGTAATTTCGCACTGTCAACAAACCATAGCACCCATTCACTATGAAAATAGGGAATATAGATTTGGGCGAGCGCCCTGTGATGCTGGCACCCATGGAGGATGTCACCGACCAGTCGTTCCGGCTTATCTGCCGCGAACAGGGTGCCGACATGGTCTATACCGAGTTTGTCAGCGCTGATGCGCTGATACGGAGTATCGAACGCTCATTCCAGAAGATGGCTATTGCGCCCGGCGAGCGCCCGGCAGCGATACAGATTTACGGTCGTGATGTGGACTCGATGGTCGAGGCTGCACGCATCGCCGCTACCGCCCACCCCGACCTGATTGATATCAACTGGGGTTGCCCAGTGAAGAAAATTGCCGGCAAGGGCTCTGGTGCCGGCATGTTGCGCAATATCCCACTGATGCTGGAAATCACGCGTGCCGTCGTTCGTGCCGTTGACCTGCCCGTGACGGTGAAGACACGCCTGGGGTGGGACCACAACAACAAAATCATCGTGGAACTGGCCGAGCAGCTGCAGGATTGCGGTATCGCCGCGCTCACGATTCATGGCCGCACGCGTTCCCAGATTTATACAGGCGAGGCCGACTGGACCCTGATAGGGGAGGTGAAGAATAATCCCCGCATGACCATCCCCATCATCGGCAATGGTGATGTTACCACGCCCCAGCGCCTCAAGGAGTGTTATGACCGCTATGGTGTCGATGGAGTGATGGTGGGCCGTGCCAGCATCGGTGCTCCATGGATATTCAAGGAGATGAAGCAGTACCTGCTCACCGGCGAGGTGCCTGTCATCAGCAATGCCGAGAAGATGGCACTCGTCAGGCGCCAGATTGCCGAGAGCATCGACCGCATCGACGAGTACCGTGGCATCCTGCACATCCGCCGGCATCTGGCGGCAACGCCCTTGTTCAAGGGAATCCGCAACTTCAGGCCTACGCGCATCGCCATGCTGCGTGCCGACACGCGCGCCGAGCTTGACACGATTCTCGACCATATCGAGAAAGATATTTTGCCTTATATTGACATCCAAAACGATGATAACGATGAAAAAAGTATTGATTAGCGCCTTGTTTCTCGTCATCGCCACACTGGCCCTCCGTGCCCAGACCACTCACAATGTGGTCAAGTTTGGCGAATTCACGCGGCTGGTGGTTACCGATGACATCAATGTGGTTTACCGTTGTGATGCCGACTCGGCGGGCCTGGCCGTGTTTGATTGCACCGAGAACATTGCCGACCGTTTCGTTTTCAGCATCAACAAGAATGGCCGCCTTAACATCCAATTCAACGGCGAATACCAACAAACATATATCCTGCCCACGGTTACCGTCTATTCATCGACTTTGCTTGAGGTCGAGAATGCAGGAGACAGCACCCTGCGCGTGTCAGGGCTACCCGCTCTTGAGACCTTCAAGGTGCGCAATATCGACAGCGGCAAGGTCATCGTCAATGGCGTGCATGCTTCTAAATTGGAATTACAGATCATGAGCGGCAAGGGCAAGATCATTGCCGACGGCTCATGCGACGAGTTGGCGCTGCGCATGGTGGGAACAGGAGAGATACAGGCCGACAGGGTCATAGCCACCCAAGTTACCTGCCGCATCATGGGCACGGGTTCCCTGGGCTGTAATGTCAATGGCGGTGAACTCAAGGTCAGCGGCAGTGGCACCGGCAAGGTGTATTACAAGGGCAATCCCTCCAAGGTCACTGTCCACAAGCTGGGCACCATCAAAGCCATCCCCATGCAATAACCTGCTCCCCACAACTATACACCCCTCAACCCCATAACGAGCAATTATTGAGGAACAGGCAGTTGTTCTTCAATAACTTATTGTATCTTTGCAAATATTTCCTATTGTTTTAAACACTGACCACAACTGATGATGAAAACCAACGCCAATGTGAACCGGACCCCCGTGATGCTGCACCATGGGCTTTCATTCAAGATTATAGGAATGATAGCGGTAATAGCCGTTGCATTGCTGATGAACTCCTGTCAGGATCCAGAGGAGGCCTCGGTGGAGGAGAATGAGAATTGGGCCGAATTGTTCTTTGAAGAGCGCCTGGCTTCCATCTCCAGCGACGCCGACCACAATAAGTTCTATATCGGTACCGAAGATGGCCCCATCTTTGTGTACAGCAAGGACGGCATTGTGAAGTACAACACACCTTTTAACCGCATCTATTGCGTGAAGCGAGACCCATTCACCCCGTCTTGCTACTGGGTGGGCACGCGCAATATGGGTTTGTTCCATTGCCGATTGCAGGGCGATAGCCTTGTTCCGCAACATTCCTATATCATCCCGATTAAGGAAGACCGTTTCTCGGTATATGACATCGCGTTCCTGAATGATTCAATCTACTTGGGCACCAGTCATGGCTTGTACAGCACATCGGTCAGGGTGGATGGTCAGCCTCGCGAGGGTATCTATCTCAAGGAACTGTGGCATCAAGATGAACCCGGCAAACCCATGGTGGTGGGCAAACTGTGCCGTGACGGCGATGACATCTACTTTACCACCCGTTATGGTATCATGATGCACCGTAACAACAGCAACAGGATTATTGTAGCGGCTAGAGATACAGTCAACCACGCTTCGTTTCCCTCGTTATGGAATTCACCCAACGAACTGAAGAGCATCATGGCCGACACGCTTTACACCATTCAGGGCAGTGACATCATCAAGTCACCCATCGAGCACATGTGCATCGACTTTGTCAAGGCCAACAATAACCTGTACCAGGTGAGCAAGGATTCACTGTTTGTCGAGGGTAAAGGCCGTGTGCTTCCCAGCCCTGCCCGTTCAGAGTGCAGGAACCTCATTATCGATGATTCACGGCACAACCAGGTGCTGCTGGTCACCTCCCACCACTTGCTGCGCATTCCCCATCACTACACGCTGCCCACGAGGGCGAGCAATCATGTGAGCACTTCGGCTTCCTGTCTTGACGAACAGGGAAATGCGTATTTCCTGCTTGGGGACAAACTCTTTGAGTTAAAGCCGGGTGACACCATCGCCAATGAGCGTTGCCCCCTTCCGTCCACCCACCATCCCAGCCGGATGACCGCCTGCAATGGCAAGTTCTATTATGTCATCAACAAGCAGTTATTCAGCATCAACGGCAAGGGTGAGAAAGAGAATAGTTTCACATTGCCCGATGAGGAGACGGCTATTGGAAGCCATGGCGGTAATGTCTATATCGGAGTGCGCGACAGTCTGCTCATGCTCAAGGGTAACATGCTCATGCCCGTGAGGTTGGAATACAGCGAGAATGGCGAGACCAAGCAGTTAAAGTATCCGTTTGTCACGGTATTCACTCCAAATCCTGACGGTTCCTTGTTCATCGCCACCCTGAACGATGGCGTGTTTGTCGGTAAAGACAGCCTTTTTCGCCGTGTTGACGAGTTCTCTAATAATGCTACCCACCGCTTTATCCGCGATGTCGCTTGTCATGGCGACACGACCTATGTGTTGACCCACAAGGGGCTGTGGGTTCATGGGCCGCAGTCTCACGATAATCCGTCACGGTTCATTCCCTCGGCAGGGTTCAACCGGTTGCTTGTTCAGGGAGAACATGTCATTGCCGTGGCCGACTTTGGCTTGCGTGAGTTCCATCTTGATTCTGACTCAGTGAGCGATCATTATCAGGACTGGTCCTTCCGTCCCGAGATGAGCCTGAACTGTAGCGACCGCATGATTATCAGTCGCAGCAATGGTGTGTTGCTTGTTGACAATCCCTTGAGCGAACTCTCTGAGTCTCAGCATTGGCTTGAATTTAAGCCAGATTGGGAACCTAACGATGACTGGATGCTTGTGCTCGCTTGTGCCGCCGTCACCCTATTGCTGCTGTTGTTGGTGTCATGGCTGATGACCCGTCGCCACCGCCGTGAACTACAGTCCAAAGAAGAGAAACTGATGTCGCAAAAACAGAATGCCCAGCGGATGTTGGACCTGCGCAACAGGTTGCGTCGCCAACTCGATAATATCCATTCCTATGGACTTTCCAACTTTGCTGCGATTAAGCGACAGGCCGACGAAGTGCTTGAGTCCAATGATATCGGGCGCATCGAACAGTTGACCACGACCTATAAGAATCTGCTGGATGCTGCCGGCAAGGTGAGGGCATGGCAACAGACATGGGTTGACGGCTCGGACGGGATTTACATGCCTGAAAATCTTGCCCACAAGGCCGAGGAACTCAAACAGTCCCTAAAAGCCCTGGGGCAGCACGATCCCATAGATTGTGAACGCAAGATTGATGACTTCCTCGATTATATGACCGGCAGCGATGTCAGTGAGCCTGTAAGGCGCCACTTGGAGGAACAAGGCGCCGCACTAGATGAGTTAATCAAGCGGGCCAAAGCGAGCCAACTGCATGCTGATGGCGTATTGACCGCCCAGCGCGAAAACAATAGACAGTTAATCAACCGATTAGCAGAAAGTCTGACCGAAGATGAAATGGTCGCTCTGCTGCGGGAAGTCAAGCAACTTGATGAGCGCCAGTCGATGGCCTGCGGTGTCGTTGACCTGGGATGTGCCCTGGCTGCCGCCAAGTGCGACACCGATGAGGAAGCCGGTCTGTTGGGAGAACTGGAGGAGAATATGGATAACCTGCGTGCCGATGACCCCTATATGGTGCATTTGCGCTCCCGTTTCAATACCCTCGGTGCCGAAGTCGAGCAAGCCATCATGCGCATCTATCAGCCGTGGATTGATGGACTGGATGTCGATAATGCCCTGCACGAACTGGTGAAGACGAGCAGCACAACAGGAAAACTTTTCAGCAAAGGCGATGAGGCCGCCATTACAGTTCGCGGCGGTGTGATGGCCCTGCTGCTGCCGGGTGTGGATTTAAGCACCAACGAGATGAAAATCGTGTTGGATAGAATCTGTGGAAAGCGCTCAGGAGATTATAAAAAGGAGAAATCTGAAGTCCGTAATCACCTGCTCACCCAGGGTGAACTGCTCCAGCAGTATGTTGATGAACATCCTTCCAGCATCGCTCAATTCTTCATCTAACTCAAAGGGAAACAGACGATTAGTTGGCGTTTCAAAAAGCTGGATTTTTCATCTTCCCCAAAAAGCAACCCTTGTGATATCCATTCACAGGGTTGTTTTTTTTTCTGTGAAAAATTCAAATTTACACTTGAATATCCAGCTCACCCCAATCACCAATGGGCAAAAACCTGAAAATCCTGTTTTGAGATTTTTGAAACAGTTACTAAAAAAGTTTTTTTATTCTTTTTCATACTTGAACCGATTCTGGGGGCTCATGAAAAATAGATGGTATAATTTCGCACCGAGAAAAGTTAGCATTGTTAGTCTTTATAAAAATCAATACTGTTATGGGACGATTATTTGGATATTTATTATTTAGCGTAATCCGTTCTACCGATTCCGGAGAAGATATTCTCGATATCATCGGGATTATAACACTGGCATTTTTACTCATTTGTCTTATCTATATCTATTTGATAATGCCCGCCTACGAGAAGTTGAATGCGTGGGCCGAGTCGAAGAGGGGCTCCAGAGGCTCTGATGACGGGGATGGAGACACCTTGTCGAGCAAACTGATGCGCTGGATGATCTTGTCGTGCTGCTTATTGCTACTCATTGTGTGTATAAGTGTGTAAAAGGATAATCTTTTAAAACTTTGTAAAATGTCTATGCTATGAACACACATATCAGGGTGTCTCGATAGAGTCATCAACCGAATGATTACTAACAGACTCCTCTTAATTACTATTACTGCTACTTTTACTTCTTACTTATCAATATTAATACTTGAAACTATGACAAACTTAAAAAAACATCCTCATGGGCTTAAACTCCTGTTTGTGACGGAGTTGGCCGAAAGATTTAGTTACTATGGCATGCGTGCCATTCTCGTGTTGTATCTCATTGCCGCTTTTCTTGGCAATGCCGGTGCATCCAGGCTCTATGGCTCTTTTGCCGGCCTTATTTACCTCTCGCCGTTGCTTGGAGGCTACATCGCCGACCGTTATTGGGGCAACCGCCGCTCTATTATCGTTGGTGCCGTTGTGATGATAGTGGGCCAGTTGATGCTTTTCGCCTCGGCATGCTTGGTGAAGCAGAGCATCTTCCTGGACCCTCTTGCAGGAGGCACTATCGACCCCAATGTGGACAATGCGGTCTCGTTCTGGTTGATGATGATAGGCCTTGCATGCCTGATTATAGGTAACGGTGCTTTCAAGCCTAATATCAGCACGATGGTGGGGGGCTTGTACGAGCAAGACGATTCGCGCATCGATTCGGCCTTTACCCTTTTTTACATGGGAGTGAACATTGGCGCATTTGTGGCACCGTTGTTGATAGGGTGGCTTACTGCCGACGGTGGTTGGGCTAATCCCGGCATCTTCCGTTGGGGATTCTTGTGTGCCGCCATAGCGATGGCGTTGTCGCTCTCAGCCTTTGTGTACTTCAAGAATTCTCTGCTGGTCCGCCCCGATGGCACACCTATCGGTGTCGCTCCCGCCAAGTCTGCCAAGCAGGAATCCAAGCCTGCTTCCAAGCGCAATGTATGGCACATTGTGCTTTGCTCGCTGCTGGCGTTGCTGCTGTTCGGCTTGTTTTCCCACTCGGCAACCGATGTCAACGACTATGTGGCTGCGGTGATTTATGCGGTAGGCATTGCTCTGCCAGTGCTTGTCATCAGTGACTCCAGCCTGACCACATCAGAGCGCAAGAAGATTCTTGTCGTTTATGTGTTGGCGCTATTCTCGGTCTTCTTCTGGGCGGCCTATGAGCAGGCTTGCTCCTCGTTGGTAATCTTTGCCGATCAGCAGTGCGACCGCAGCCTCAGCGGGTTCACGGTGCCCACGACATGGTTCCAGTCCATCAACCCCATTGTTGTGATTTTGTTTGCTCCAGTGATAGCCGTGTTGTGGGAGTGGTTGGGCAAACGCCGCATCGAGCCTTCATCGCCTGCCAAGCAGGCCATCGGCTTGCTGCTGTTGGCACTCGGCTATGTCGTGATTGCCTTTGGTACCAACGGTGCCACTGTTGCCAGCAAGGCCTCGATGTGGTGGCTGGTAATCCTGTTTTTCATCCACAGCATTGCCGAGTTGGCCGTTGGCCCCATCGGGCTGTCCTTGGTCAACAAACTGTCACCGGCTCGTTTTGCCTCGTTGATGATGGGCCTCTGGTATACCGCTTTTGCAGCCAGCAACGCGCTGGCAGGCCGACTTGCCACGCTCTTGCCTGGCTCTGAGGCAGGGCACACATCCTCCATTCTGGGTTTCCCCATCGAGAATCTGACCGATTTCTTCCTGGTGTTCGCCATCATGGCAGGCGGAATGTCCATCATCCTGTTCTGCCTGTGCCCGTGGCTGAAACGCCTGATGAAATGAGGTCACCTGGCACTGGATATTAGGTTTTAGACCTGTTTTACTCATTTACTATTTACTAATAAAACTACATTTACACTATGAAAAAGAACCTCTTTATTTCAGCCATGTTTGCCTTCATCAGCATTATGACAGGAGCGCATTCCGTCAGTGTTGATTCCCTGTCACAGACTTGTAAGGTCTTGCTCGATGTGAGCCGTCACCAGGGTGACATTGATTTTACACAAGTTGTCTCGCCCACAGTGAAATGGCTCTATGTCAAAGCCACCGAAGGGAAGACCTATACCGACCCGAAGTTCGTTATGAATACCCGAGCGGCCCAGGCTGCCGGCATGAAGGTGGGCGCTTACTGCTTTTTCTCCGAGAAGAGCAGTGCCCTGGCCCAAGCGGAGCATTTCTTAGAGATTATTCAGCTGGTAGACCTGGATCTGATTCCGGTGCTGGATGTTGAGGTGCGACAGGAGTACACGCCCGAGCAGCTATGTGACTCGATGCAGGTGTTCCTCGATTGCGTGGAGGCAGCGATTGGCTGCAAGCCGATGATTTATGCCAGCGAGACCTTCTACAAGCATTTCCTGCATGACGCGTTCGGTGAGTCGGGATACCCCTTGTGGATTGCCAAGTATAGTGGCGTGCCTGATATCAAGGCCGATGTCACCCTGTGGCAATCGTCCAATCAGGGGATTGTCAACGGCATTACGACCGCGGTTGATGTGAGCGTGTTCATGAATGACCACCGTCCCCGTGACATCAAGATGCCCGACAAACGCAAGTCGTCCGGCAGTGGCAAGAAAAAATCTTCAAAAGGCGGAAAGAAGTCTTCCCGAGACAACAAGAAGTCCCCTTTGGTGACCCGGCATGAAAAGCGGGGTCAAGTTAAAATGTCGAGTGATAATCAACAGCTGTTTTCCATTTAATCCCCCTTGAACTATGAAACCCCGTTTCTTTTTCATCATACAACCACTGGTGGCGTGTCGTGCCATCGCCATTTGGATGCTGATGCTTACCGCATCGACGGTCAGCGCATCGACGGCAGAGCCGTTCTTGAGCGAGGATGACTATGCCGATTTCGCCGCCATGTTTGCTCCACCGGGTATCGAGGACCCGCTGTTCTTGAATGACCTGTGCGCCCATGCCCGCGCTCGTGCCATGACAGATTCGTGCCGTGCCTGGGAGGCGCGTCAAGATTCGCCATGGGACATCGGTGTTGCCAGGCGGTTTGAGGAAGCCTTTGGGCAGTCCATCACCTTGGAGGACACCCCCGAGTTGTATCTTCTGCTGGAACGCACATCGCTTGATGTGTCATTGGCGTTACGCCATATCAAGCAAGAGTTCCATCGGGATCGGCCCTATGTGTTCTTCGGAGAAAAAACGCTCATTCCCGCCGACGAGGAGTCGTTGCGCGTCAATGGCAGTTTCCCGTCGGGTCATTCGGCTGTCGGGTTCGCTTTTGCCTTGATTCTTGCCGAACTGGCACCCGAGCATCAGACCGAACTGCTGCAACGCGGTATAGATTTCGGCAATTCACGCGTGATAGCCAATTATCACTGGCAGAGCGATGTGGAGGCAGGCCGTGTCATTGCCGCCATGATAGTAGCGCGTCTACAAGCCTGTGATGCCTTCCGCGAGCAGTTGGAGCGTGCGCGGCGAGAGCATCGCGTGGCCACAATGAATGGATTTTAATCAGTTTCTCGGCGATGATGTCGATGATGCAGCAACCATTAAGCGGAGTCCTGGCGGTAGTGTTCTTTGCTGCCGCGGGACTGGCAATGGCGTTGATGTTTTGGCGTGACTTCGGTGGCGGCAGGAATCGTTCGGCTGGCTGTGTAAAGTGGTATCGTGCGGTGCATCGTGTGGCGATGGTAACCGGCATAATCTGTTATGTGCTATTGTTGATATCGGGCCTGCAGAATGATGCGGTGGCTCAGTCCCAACCCGTTGCGAAGAGCCATCACCTCATCTTGCCTGATGACGAAGATATTGACATGAACGCTACCGAGGAAGTGATGCCATGGCATTCATGATTCATGTTTTGTACTGATAATGCTCACCGATAGCATTGAAATCAATAATGGCATTGAATTTTGCCGCTATAAAAAATAACTGTATCTTTGCACTGAATACAAGACATAAACACTGAAAACAAATAAATTCTTACCAATTATGTTCAATAAACAGACTTATATCGGTCGCCGCGACGAGCTGAAAAAGCGCGTTGGCGACGGTGTGATTTTACTTTTCGGCAACAATGAGTCGCCCTGTAACTATCCTAACAATGCCTATTATCCTTTTCGTCAGGACTCGTCGTTCCTGTATTACTTCGGTCAGCAGCGCGACGGGCTGGTGGGTGTGATTGACATTGACAACAATAAGGAAATCCTGGTGGGCGACGACATCGATATCGAGGATATCGTGTGGTATGGTTCGGTCGACAGCGTGGCCGACATGGCTGCACAGGTGGGCGTGGCCAACTCGGCTCCCATGAAGCAGTTGCAGGTCATCTGTGACGAGGCCCGCGCCAAGGGCCGCCGCATCCATTTCCTGCCTCCTTACCGCCACGATACCAAAATCCAGATCATGGACCTGCTGGGCATCCATCCCGACAAGCAGGCCGAGGCCGTGTCCCACGACCTGCGCATGGCGGTCATCCACATGCGCTCGGTGAAGACGGCCGAGGAAATCGCTGAACTGGAGCGTGCCGCCGAGGTGGGCTACCTGATGCACACCACCGCGATGCGCCTCATCAAGCCGGGCGTGACCGAGAAATACATCGGCGGCCAGATTGACGGCATCGCCGAGAGTTACGGTGCCAAGAACAGTTTTGCCACCATCTTCTCGCAGCATGGCGAGATCATGCACGGCAACCCGTCGATGGCTCCGCTCGAGGCCGGCAGGCTGGCGCTGTGTGACTGCGGTGCCGAGACGATGGAGTTCTACTGCAGCGACAACACGCGCACGATGCCCGTCAGCGGCAAGTATGACCAGCGCCAGCTGGAAATCTACCGCATTGTCGAGGAGTGCCACGACCTGGCCCTGGACATCTCCAAGCCTGGCATGAAGTACATGGATGTGCACATGGCCGTGTGCCGTCTGATGACCGAGCGCCTCAAGGAACTGGGCTTGATGAAGGGTGATGTGGATGAGGCCGTTGCTGCCGGTGCCCACGCGATGTTCCTGCCCCACGGCTTGGGACACATGATGGGCATGGATGTGCATGACATGGAAGGTCTGGGCCAGATTTATGTGGGCTTTGACGAGGAGACCCGTCCCAACCTGGAGCAGTTCGGCACCAATTGCCTGCGCATGGGCCGTCGCCTGCAGGAGGGATTTGTCGTGACCGACGAGCCGGGCATCTACTTCATTCCCGCCCTCATCGACGACTGGCGTGCCAGCGGCCACTGTGCCGAGTTCCTGAACTTCGATAAGCTGGAGACCTATAAGGACTTTGGCGGCATCCGCATCGAGGACGATATCCTCATCACCGCCGACGGCTGCCGTTTCCTGGGCGAGAAGCGCATCCCCTACCATCCCAAGGATGTGGAGGACTTCATGGCCGCCAACAAGTAAGGAGTGCTCTTGCCACCGTTAACAAAAACAGTCAACCCGCTGGGCATCAAAGTCCGGCGGGTTGACCGTTTTTATTTGCTTGACCTGCATCGGCAGGGGTTGTCTTTACATCGGCATCTCGATGCTGCTGCCGGCAACGATGATGTAGACGAGCAGTGCCAGCAGGACGATGATGGCAGTATAGGCAAAAATCTTGAATGCCAAACCAGGCATGGTGCCGTTCTGGTGGATGCGGGGGTGTTCGCTATGGTAGCGGGGAGCCATTGAGCGCAGTTTGTCCTGCATGTGTGCCGCCGGCTGTTGCTGTGGCTTGGAATCCTCGGTTTGGGCCTCGGGGGCAGTCTCCTTTTTAACGGGCTTAGGCTTCTCGACAGGCTTGGGCTCGACCCGGGGTGCGGGCACCTCGGCGGCCGGTTGTGATGCATCAAACGGTGCATTCAGGTCGGCGCCACAATAGGGGCAGAAACTGATGCCGCTGGGCAGCTGTTTACCGCATTTGTGGCAGAACTTGGCTGTTTCTTGCTGGACCGGCTCCACATTGACATTGTAACGGTAGGGGGCATCAGAGTCATTGCGCACGACAAGGGCATTGCCCTCGTAGTGGCACACGGCCAGACACTGGGGGCACACCACCTGGCAGTCGTGTATCACAAGCTCCTCCTGTGACACGGCCATCCATTTTCCGCATTGTGGGCATTTGAGTTCCATACACTTGAATGTGATATGGGTGCAAAGGTAATGCTTTGCATCTAAAATTGCAAATAAAAAAACGCCTGCAGACCAAATGCAGGGAACAAAAATGGCTAAAAAACAAAAAATGTTGCCTTTTTGCTTTTTAATGTTAAGAATAACTATTACTTTTGCAGCCGCAAAATTGTTGAAAACATTAATTTACGCAATAAAAAATGGCAAAAAAACAGAATCAAAGTGCCCGCACAACACTCGAAGAGGTGAATGAATCACTGACCTCAGCGGCACAACGCATTGAAGACAACAAGAAGTATGTCACCTGGGCGCTCGTCGCCATCGCACTGCTCGCACTCCTCGCTGGAGGATGGATTTTTCTGAGGAACAAGAGCAATCAGGAAGGAAAGGATGCAGCCGGCAAGGCCGATTATATGCTGGTTCAAGGCAAGACCGACGAGGCCTTGAAGGAGTATGAGAAAGTAGCCGACGAGTTCTCCAACAAGTATGGTGATCGTGCTGGCCTCACCGCCGCCACCCTGCTCTATGAGAAAGGTGACTATGAGAAGGCTATCAAGTACATCGAGGACTACAGCGCCGAGGGTAACCTGATTGGTCCCGCCTCACAGTCGCTGCTGGGTGACTGCTATGTCAACACCAAGAAGCTGGACAAGGCTATCGCTTGCTACGACAAGGCCATCAGCATGGCCGAGGGTAATGAAGTGTATGCTCCCGCATTCATGCTCAAGAAGGCTACCGTGCTGCACGAGCAGCAGAAGTATGCCGAGGAGGCAGCCATTTACCAAGAGATTAAGGACAAGTACATCATGTTTGCGCAGCAGACCGGATTCAATGTTGACAAGTATCTGGAGCGCGCCAACGCATTGGCCGGCAAGTAATCTAATCAGTAAGAATGATTCACTGAATACAGGGTTGGACAAAACATGGTTTTGTGCCAACCTTTTTTCTTAACTAAATGACAAGACTATGACACCGATTTATCATCGCATATTGCTCAAACTCAGCGGCGAGTCGCTGGCAGCAGAACAGAGTAGCGGCATCGATCCGCAGCGTGTGGCCGACTATGCCACCCAGATCAAGGAAATCGTGGACGCCGGCGTACAGGTCGCCATCGTCGTGGGCGGCGGTAACATCTTCCGCGGCCTCAAGGGTGCCGCCCAGGGCTTTGACCGCGTGAAGGGTGACCAGATGGGCATGCTCGCCACGGTGATTAACGCATTGGCGCTCTCATCGGCCCTCGAGGGCATCGGCCAGCCCGCCCAGGTTTTCACCGCCATCGGCATGTTCCCCATCGGTGAGCCTTACAGCAAGTGGCGCGCCATCGAGGCTATGCAGGCTGGCAAGGTGGCTATCTGCTCCTGTGGCACCGGCAGCCCCTTCTTCACCACCGACACGGGCAGCACGCTGCGCGCCATCGAGGTCGAGGCCGATGTCATGCTCAAGGGTACCCGCGTGGACGGCATCTACACCGCCGACCCCGAGAAGGACCCCACGGCAACGAAGTTTGACCGCATTACCTACGACGAAATCTATAACCGCGGCCTCAAGGTCATGGACATGACCGCCACCGTCATGGCCCGCGACAACAAGTTACCCATCCATGTGTTCAACATGGATGTGATGGGCAATCTCAAGAAGGTGATGAGCGGCGAGCCCATCGGCACCGTAGTCACGCTTTGATGCGGGCAAGCCCGCAGTTTAGAGTTTAGGGTTTAGTGTTTAGAGAGGCATCCGCCTGTGATGTTCGCTTTGCTCGCAGTTTAGTGTTTAGAGAGGCATCCGCTTGTGTGATGCCCGCAGTTTTCTTCGGGCTCCGGTTTAAGGAAGACAAGATAGATAAGAAGGACAAAATGGTTTTTTATTGACGGCCGATTTTGTCTTTCTTGTCTTTTCCTGTTTTGTCGGTCTATTTCAGGGCGATGTCGACTGCCGTTGTTATCACTCAAGTTGTCATGGTTGTTTGAGAGGTGGGTGATTTCCTGCGATTTTAACAGTTTTGGATTGTTAAAAAATGTAATAATGTGGCGATATGCCCCGAAAATGCCATTTTTTATGGCTTTTTGCCTGCTGATTGGCGTTTGCGGCAGTAATTTTGTTGTCCAAAATCTCCACTTCAGGTTTGTTTTATTTTAAATAGGTATAGCAATGAAAAGGATTACAACATTAGTGCTCTCTCTCGTAACGGTCAGCATCGCCGCCATGGCTGGCGGTCTGCTCCACAACACCAACCAGCATATTGCCTTCATGCGCATGATGGCCCGTGGCGCCAGCCACGAGATTGACGCCGTTTATACCAACCCCGCCGGTCTGGCTTTTATGGACCATGAGGGATGGACCCTGTCGCTGAATATCCAGAGCGCCTCGCAGTCGCGCAACGCGCTCACCACCTTCGCCTTGTTCCCTGAGCCCGACCATACCCGCCTGTACAAGGGCAAGGCCGAGGCTCCCGTCATCCCGTCGCTCTACGGTGCCTACAAGCATGACCGCTGGACGTTCTCGGGCTTCTTCGGCTTCACCGGTGGCGGCGGCAAGTGCAACTTTGACAACGGTCTGCCCGTGTTTGACGCGAGCATCATGGCCGGTATCTATGGCCAGACTGCTGCTCTGAAGCAGGCCTTGGCGGCAAATCCTCAAACCGCTCCCATCCTGAACGATCCCCGCGTGGCATCCCTGTTGCCCCTGACGGCAGGCAACTACGACATCAACTCGGCAATGAAGGGCCGCCAGTACATCTACGGTCTGCAGTTGGGCGCTTCCTACAGGCCCCTGGATTGGTTGAGCGGCTATGCCGGTTTCCGCATGAACTACTTTGACGGCAACTACAGCGGCTTTGTCAAGGTGATGCCCAAACCCGAGATGGCTGCCACCGTGCAGCAGATTGCCATTTCCTATCCCTCGCTGGCTCCGACCTTGAACACGCTGGTCAACCAGAACGGCGAGATGGCCAACATCGACCTGGATTGCTCCCAGACCGGATGGGGCATCACGCCCATCATCGGCATGGACCTGGTATGGAAAGGTTTTACCCTGGCTGCCAAGTATGAGTTCAAGACCAACCTCAACATCGAGAACGACACCAAGACCGCCATTGCCGAGCCTGCCGCCTTTGAGGCCGCACTCGACGACTACAAGCATGGCGTGAACACGCCCAACGACCTGCCCGCAGTGTTCTATACCGCCCTAGGTTATGAGTTCATCCCCAACAAGTTGCGTGCCACCGTCGAGTACCACTACTATGACGACAAGCATGCCGAGATGGCCCACGACAAGCAGAAGCACTTGCGCCACGGCACCCACGAGGTGCTGGCCGGTGTGGAGTGGGACATCAACAAGATGTTCACCGTGAGCGCCGGTGCCCAGAATACCGACTATGGCTTGAGCGATGATTTCCAGACCCACACTTCCTTCTCGTGCGACAGTTACAGCATCGGCTTTGGCGGCGCTATCAATGTGAGCGAGAAGATAAAGGTGAATGTGGGCTATTTCTGGACCACCTACAAGGACTATGACCGCAGCGAGGATAACTACTTCAATACCACGCTGCCCGGTAAGGATACCTACAGCCGCACCAACAAGGTGTTCGGTGCCGGTATTGACTTCAAATTCTAAGATTCGAACAAGTTCGAAGTTTAGAGTTTAGGGTTTAGAGTTTAGAGAGGCATCCGCCTGTGTGGCTCGCGTTGCTCGCAGAGCTCCGAGAACAGAAAAGAAAAAAGAATCTTTATCCTATGGCACACCGCCGTCCGACAAATCATCGGGCGGCGGTGTTGCCATTGTTATGGAGTGGGGGAGTTACTTGCTCTCGAAGGTGAGGGTCACGCCCTCGGAGGCGACGGTGAGCGTGGCGGGGCAGCCCTCAATCATCGGGTAGTTCCAGTTCTCGTCGTGGCTGGCGGGGAAATCGTAGCACACGGGGATGTCGTAGCCGTTGAGCGTCTCGCAGAGCATCTCGTACATGTCGGCATAGCCGTCGCGCGGCTCATACTCGGTGAAGCGGCCCACGATGATGCCCTTGACCTGGTCGAGCACGCCCTTGAGGCGCAACTGCTGCAGCATGCTGTTGACTCGCGGCATGTTCTCGCTCACATCCTCAAAGAACAGGATGATGTCCTTGCCCTGGATGTTGTCGCGGTCCAGGAAGTCCCACTCACGGCTGCCGCCGATGTTGGTAAATACTGCCATATTGCCGCCCAGGACGATGCCGTGGGCGGTGCCCATCTTGTTGAGCGGATGCTTGGGGACGGTGTAAGAGGGCAGTTTGCCCAGCAGCACATTGTGCAGCATCTCGTTGATGCTGTCGTTGGCACCGCGTTCGCCCAGCGCCCCGCCCATGTTGGCATGCAGGCTCATCACGCCGCTGCACACCATCGCGCTGTGCAGGGCGGTGATGTCGCTGTAGCCCACAATCCACTTGGGATGCTTGGCAAAGTCCTCATGGGTCATCGTGCCGAGCAGCATGGCAGCGCCATAGCCGCCGCGGGTACACACGATGGCTTTGATTTCGGGGTCCTCGAGGGCCCAGCGCAGGTCGGTGCAGCGTTCCTCGATGGTGCCGGCATACATGTGGCACCTGGTGAGGGCATATTGCCCGATGACGGGGTCGAAGCCCCAGGCGCGCAGCGTGGCAGCAGCCTTCTCGGGATTATCTTTGCCAGGCGTGCTGGCGGGAGAGATGACGGCGATTTTGTCACCGGGTTTGAGGGGGGCTGGCATGGTGAGCCTGTCCCCGTCGGCAAGTGCAGTCAGTGTGGCCATAACGGTAATGATGGCGATAAGGATGTTACGTTTCATGAGTTGTTGTATATCAATTTGTTAGTTTCTGTTGCAGGCGCAGCAGGCGCTCGTGTGACTCTTGCAGCCGCTGCCACGGGATACGCCCTTCCTTTACTGAGTTGACGATCATGTCCACAAGCAGGAAAGGACGGTCGGCTTCAAAGCCGGTGCTGATGTTGTTGCCCACGCAGATGAGGTCGGCTCCCGCGTTGATGGCGAGTTCCAACGCCGTGGGAATGCTGTACTGGTTGCGGATGGCCTGCATGTACAGGTCGTCGGTCACGATGACGCCGTCATAGCCCATCTGGTTGCGCAACAGGTCGGTAAGGGTCTTCCTGGACAAGGTGGCTGGGTACTCGTCGTCGATGTTGCGATTGAACAGGTGGGCCGTCATGATCAGGTCGGCCTGGCCGGCATCGATGAGTAACTTGAAGGGTTCGAGCTCTTGGGGTGTCCATCCGTTGCTCACGTCGACAAAGCCGTAGTGCGAGTCGTCGATGGCATTGCCGTGGCCGGGGAAGTGCTTCAGGGTGCACAGCACACCCTGACGGTGGCACTCGTCGATAAACCAGCCTGCATGGCGGGCGATGACCTGCGGTTCAACCGAGTAGCAACGGTTGTAGTGCCCCACAGCGGCGCAGTCGTGGTTGAGCACATCGACCACCGGAGCCAGATTGACATTGACGCCGCTCTCTCGCATCTCGCGTGCCAGCCTGGAGGAATAGTAGCGTGTGGTGTCCTCGTTGTCGACCGTGCCCAGGTACTCGGCTGTCACCGTGGGCAGGAAGCCGTATTGCGGCTTGAGGCGTGCCACGCGGCCTCCCTCTTGGTCGGTGGCGATGAGCAGGGGATAGTCGGCCCACTGCTGCAGTTGCGTGGTCATGCGGGTGAGGCGTTCCTTGCTGGTGATGTTGCGTGACCCCAGTGTCGCGTCCCCCGTCATGTCGATGTCAAACAGCACGATGGCGCCCACATGCAGGTCGCGCACATAGCGTGCCGCGTCACAGCCCTCGTTGACGCTGTCGCCCTTGAACCCCACCATGAGCATGCCGGCGGCATATCGCCGCAGCACCGAGTCGGCAGGCAGTTGTGCAAAAAGGCTATTGGCTGCCAGCAGCACAATAGCCAGTATCATAGTGATGCGTTTCATTATCAAGCGGTTACTTCTCGAAGAAATGGAAGAAGTAATAGCAGGCAATCCAGTCCACCCTGACGCCGCGTGCAAAGCCGATGGTCTGTTTTTGGGCGTCGCTCACCTTGCCGTCGCTGATGCTGATGTAGCCCAGCACATTGCTCTCGCCGTCGTTGACGGTGCCGTCGGTGTTGATGTAACCGATGCGGGTGCCCTCGTTATTAAAAATCTCGAGTTGCTTGATGGTGCCCAATGCATTCCCTTTGGCATCGCGCACGGTGCCATCGGCATCAAAGGAGCCGATGGAGTGCATCGTGACATCCCTGACCACGCCGTTGCCATTGATGCGGCCAATGCTGTTGAAATCGGCATCACGCAGCACTTGGGCGCTTGCTCCTGTCGTCATGCTGGCAATCAGTGCCATCACCACAACCATCAGGTATAATCTTAACTTTTTCATAATCTTCTCTTGTTAAATTGCGTGTAATGTTGTCATTTAGACTGATAACAAGCCACAAAGTTAAAAGGTTTTTTCAAAAAATCAAAATTTTGGCAAATATCGGGTATGTGTTAGGGCCTTTTTGAAAGATTATCACTAATTTTGCCGTTTAGTACACGATAAAACCAGTAAAAAACAAAATAGAAACAACAATTTGACGAAAACGATGAAGAAGTACAAGCTCATCAACAACACGCTGGGATGGCTCATCTTTGTGATCGCTGCAGCGACCTACCTGCTGACCATCGAGCCCACCGCCAGCTTCTGGGACTGCCCAGAGTTTATCGCTCAAGGTTTTAAGACTGAAATCGGGCACCCGCCCGGCAACCCGATTTTTATCCTTGCCGCCAACTTCGCGAGCAAGTTTGCCGGAGGTGATGTGATGGCTGTGGCCAAGTGTGTCAACGCCATGTCGGCTATTTTCAGTGCTTTAACGATTCTGCTGCTATTCTGGTCGATTACCCATCTAGTCAAGAAGCTGGTGGTTAAGGACGGCACCGAGGACCATATGAGTCTGGCTCAGTACCTGGTCATCATGGGTAGCGGCATCTGCGGCGCGTTGGTCTACACATGGAGTGACACCTTCTGGTTCAGTGCCGTTGAGGCCGAGGTGTATGCGTTCTCGTCGTTCTGCACCGCCCTGGTGTTCTGGCTGATTCTCAAGTGGGAGAACCGTGCCGATGAGCCCCAAAGCGACCGCTGGATTATCCTGATTGCCTATGTGATTGGCGTGTCGCTGGGTGTGCACCTGCTGAACCTGCTGTGTATCCCCGCCATCGCGTTGGTATTCTATTATCGTCAATGCCGTGCCCAAGGCAAGAACTCGAGCGTGAAGGGCTCGTTGCTCACCTTGCTGGTATCATTTGTCGTCCTGGGCCTGATTCTCTACGGACTGAAGCCCGGATTCGTCAAGTGGGGCCAGCTGTTTGACCTGTTCTGTGTCAACACGCTGCACATGCCGTTCAACACTGGCGCGCTCCTGTATTCTATTGTCCTGTTGGCTTTGTTGGGTCTGTCGCTCTTTGCGCTGTACAGGAACAACAGCGATGTGCTCATCAAGGTCACTTTTGCGCTGGCCATGCTTTTCTCGGGTATATTCTTCCTGGGCGGCAATGTATTGGCTCTGCTGTTTATGATGGTTCTCCTGTGTGTGTACCTGTTCTCATTCTGCAAGAAGGTGCCCGTGCGCATACTCACCAACATCACCCTGTCGGTGCTCGTCATCTTCATCGGCTTCAGCAGCTATGCATTGATTCTCATCCGCAGTTCGCAGAACACGCCGTTGGATGAGAACTCTCCCAACAACACCTTTGCCCTGGCCAAGTACTTGAGCCGTGAGCAGTATGGCGATACACCGCTGCTGAAAGGCCGCACGGTCTATAGCGATGTGCTTTATACTCCCGATGGCACTGCAGCCATGAAGGAAGGTGATGACCAGTATGCTCCCGAAGTGAAAACCGCTCCTGGTCAGCCCGACCGTTATAGGAATTTGGGTCCCAAGAAGAGCTACCACTATGTTCCCGAGCAGGACATGTGGTTCCCGCGCATCTACGATGATCGCCACCTTAATGAATATGTTGAGTGGCTGGGCATGCGCGGTGAGCAGGTTGAAGCTAGCTCAAGGGTAGATAGCAATGGCGATATCATCGAGGGCAGCAAGGAGATGAAGATGAAGCCGACGATGATGGAGAACCTGCGCTTCTTTGTCAGCTACCAGTTGAACTATATGTACTGGCGCTACTTCATGTGGAACTTTGCCGGTCGTCAGAATGATATTCAGGGCATGGGAGAAATCACTCATGGCAACTGGATATCGGGTATCCCATTAATTGACAATAAGCGTCTGGGCGACCAGAGTCTGCTGCCCGATGACCTGGGTAAGGGTAACAAGGGTCACAATGTGTTCTATATGCTGCCGCTGCTGATGGGTCTGCTCGGACTGTTGTGGCAGGCCTTCCGTGGCCGTCGTGGCATTGGGCAGTTCTGGGTGGTGTTCTTCCTATTCTTCATGACGGGCATCGCCATTGTGCTCTACTTGAATCAGGCTCCCAGCCAGCCCCGTGAGCGCGACTATGCTTATGCCGGTTCGTTCTACGCCTATAGCATCTGGGTGGGCATGGGTGTCGCTGCCCTGTGGTACTTTGCCCTGTGGGTGCTCAAGCTGTTAGGTGTTAAGAAAAAGGCCAGCGACGAGGAAACCAAGCTGGCTGGCCAGACTGTAGCCAAAACGGAGGGCAAGCCTACAGCAAATAAGCCTAAACCCAAAAAAACACAGACTATCATTTCAGCTGTCGTAGGTGCCATAGTCATTGTTGTAATGTTGAATGTGTTAAGTGATTATGGTTATTTGATTCAAATTGTGGGATCTGCCTTGCCATGTGCTGCTGCATTAGCTTTAACAAACGCAATAATTGGCGATAATAATAAAAAAACTGATACTGATTTGGCATCAAGTCAGGCATCGAACACTGAACATGATGGCGCAGCCACCGCTGTGGCTGCCGTGGCTGCCCTGATCGGCATCCTCGTTCCCCTGCAGATGGTGAGCCAGACCTGGGACGACCACGACCGCTCGGGCCGTTATGCGGCGCGCGACTTCGGCCGCAACTACCTGTCGAGCGTGGCCCCCAACGGCATCATCTTCTGTAACGGTGACAACGATACCTTCCCGCTGTGGTACCTGCAGGAGGTGGAGGGTTACCGCACCGATGTGCGTGCCGTCAACCTGAGTTACCTGGCCACCGACTGGTACATCAGCCAGATGAAGCGTGCCGCCTATGAGTCGGCTCCATTGCCCATGCTGGCCTCCGACACGACTTTTGCCTATGATAGGCGTGTGATGAACTACATCTGGCAGCCTGACATGACGCCTACCGAGGCGCTTACATCGCTTGCCGAGTTGTACAAACCCGAAAGCAAGATACCCACCTCACAGGATGATAACCTCTATGAGTTGCGTTATCCCAATATGTATATCCCCGTTAATGCCGATCAGGCCATCAAGGCGGGTGTTGTGAAACCCGAGCAGCGTAATCTGATTTCAGATTCCATCAGCATGGACCTGCAACGCGTGGGCAAAGGCTTTACATCTAGCCAGGTGATGTCGCTGGACATCATTGCCAGCAGCATTGCCGAGGGTTGGGGTCGTCCCTGCTACTTTGCTATGACAGTTCCCGATAACTTATACTTGGGATTGGACCCCTACCTGCGTCTCACCGGTCTGGCCTATCAGGTAACCCCGTTGGCTCTGAGGGGCCGTGACGATATTAGGGTATCGACCGATATCATGTATGACAATGTGATGACGCAGTTCAAGTGGGGCGGACTGGATTCGGCCAAGGCAGAAGACATTTATCTTGACGAGACCATCAGCCGCATGGTGACAACGACGCGCAGCGCAATGCTGGATCTGGCTGGCAGCCTGATGGACCAGGGTATCCTTGCCAAGCAGGACAAGTATCCCGTTCCTGAGGGCTTGACTGTCGAGAAGTATGTTGCCGACCGTTACAGCAAGGCCCGCAAGGTGCTTGACCTGATGATGGAGAAGCTGCCTACCGACATCTGTCCGTTTGCCGTTCAGATGGGAGAGCAGGCTGCACAATATTATTATCGCTTGGGTGGTGCCAGTGGAGACTCTACCTGCATTGAGAAGAGCAAAAAGATACTGGAAAGCGAGATTTTACGCTATGGTCAGTATGTACGCTACTATCAGTCACTCAGCCAGCCACAGTACAGTAGCTTGACCCGGACCGATAAGTATATCGACCAGCAGTATCTGCTCAATCTGCTTGCTGACTATGGCGAGTACTTCGGTGACGATGCTTATGTAAAAGAGATTGTTCCCAAGTTGCAGGACATAGGAGTCAACCTGGAACGCCAGTTGCAGTTCCAGAATGCATATGAGGAATCGATTCGCCAGCAGCAGCAGGCCCGCATCCAAGCGCAGCAGCAGGCTATGCAGCAGGCGGCCGAGGGCGGCGAAGAGGCCTCTGCCGAATTGCAGGGCATGTTTGCCAATTGACGCTTAACAACACTTTTCAACGATTGATATCGTGTTAGTTGAACGCCCCCCTCTGTTGTACCGAATGATATTTCCCGAGACCGTGTGGCGCATCCACAAGCGCGACCACACGGTCTATTTGACCTTTGATGACGGACCCATTCCCGAGGTGACGCCGTGGGTGCTCGACACGCTCGACCGCTATGGCATCAAGGCCACCTTCTTCATGGTCGGCGAGAATGTGGAGCGCCATCCCGAGTTGTTGGAAGAAGTGCGGCGCCGTGGCCACTCGGTGGGCAACCACACGATGAGCCACCTGCAGGGTGCCCATGTGGGTACCAAGCACTATCTGCACAATGTGTTCCGCGCCAACGAACTCATCGGCAGCACGCTGTTCCGCCCGCCGCACGGCCTATTGCGTTGGGGACAGTCGCGGGTGCTGCGCTCGCGCTTTGTCATCATCATGTATGACCTGGTGACGCGCGACTATAGCCGCAAACTCACGGGAGAGCAGGTGTTGAACAATGTGAAGCGCTATGCGCGCAATGGTTCAATTATCGTTTTCCATGACTCGCTCAAGGCCGAGAAAAACATGAAATATGCCTTGCCACGCGCCATCGAGTGGTTACAAGAGCAAGGTTACAAGTTCGATGCCATACGCGAACCCTGACATAGCGACATTAATCAAATCCCAGGCCGCAAGCCTGGGATTTGACGCTTGTGGCTTTGCCGCCTCCTCGCCTGTCGATGATGAGGCGGTGGCGCGCTATGACCGCTGGATAGAGCAGGGGCATCATGGCTGCATGCGATGGGCCGAGGGGCACAGTGACCTGCGCCGTGATCCTGCCATGCTGTTGCCGGGGGCGCAGACGGTCATTTCTCTTGCCCTGAACTACTATCCCGCTACCATCCAGCCCAGCGGCACGCTGCGCGTCGCCTATTATGCCTATGGGCGCGATTACCACGAGGTGTTGCGGGAAAAAATGACACTTTTAGCCCATTTCATCGAACAAATCACCCACTGTTCCACCCGTCCGTGCGTCGACTCGGCGCCCATCCGCGAGCGCTATTGGGCTCAGCAGGCGGGGCTCGGTTTCATCGGCCGCAACGGTTGCCTGATACTTCCCGGCAGGGGGTCCTTTTTCTTCCTGGGCGAAATCGTCACCACGGCCCAATTGCCGCCCGACAAGCCTTGCATGATGACCTGTGGCGACTGTGGCCGCTGCATCGATGCCTGTCCTGCTGGTGCCTTGCGTGACGATGCCACCGTCGACGCCTCTCGTTGCCTCTCATGCCTGCTCATCGAGAATCACGACGATGAGTTGCCCGCGTGGGTGGGTGATGTCATCGGCAATAGGGTAGTGGGTTGTGACTCATGCCAGCTGTGCTGTCCACACAATGCCCATGCCGTGCCCACCAGTGTGCCCGACTTCGCTCCCACCCAGGCCGTGATGACCCTCACGCGGGAGCGCATCCGCTCGATGAAACCGGGCGATTTCAAGCGCACCTTCGCCCACAGCGCTATCTCGCGCCTGCGTTTCAAGACCCTGCAGCGCAATGCTTCACTTGTCACCGATTTGGATTGTGACGAGCCCAAAAAAATCGGCATGTGAAGTGTTTTTTGCTTTTTTATTGTATTTTTGTAGGCAAGTTAAATCAGGAGAATCATGAATAAGTTATTTGTGAATGTGTTATTGTTGTGTTTGCTGGGCATTCCCATGTCGTGTGGCAGCAAGAGTATGGTGGTGAATGATACCCCGACCCCGGCACCGTTTGAGGCTGACGCGAGGTTTACCTCGCTTGACTCGTTGGCCGACTTCATGATGGAAGAATTCTCGGCCCAGTCAGTCGACGAGTTCGTCAACCGGTATGAACAACAGGCTGCTGCCATACACTCCTATGGAATCCTGAACCACAGGAAAGAGGATAAATACCCTCTGGACGAAACCGTGTGCAGTGACTTGCGGATGCTTGCCGATAGTCTGTCGGGCGGCAGCACGATGGACATGGTGATGTGCGGCCGCATCTGGCGTGGCGTGTGCCATTATCTCACCGCCAGGGACTATGTCGGCAAAAGCAAGAATCCCCTCTACCAGGCCGAGATGCGCGACTGGCTCGCCCTGGAGGAAGAATTGGGTAACCTGTACTGTGACCTGTCTTACTTGACTTATTGGGGAGGCACCATTGCGCATGTCGTTGCCAGCGGTTCTTATTGGACTTTGGCCGAAACCCGCCAGAATGACTACAGCAAACTCTGCAATAAAGGCCCGTTTGAAACCGACCAGAAGTGGACCATAGCCTCTGCACGGGAAAATTTCTTGCAGGAATTGGCCGATGCCAAGAGCCCTGATTTAGATGACCCTGATATGTATGACCGTGAAGGCTTCATAGCCTTGCGCACTCAGATGCGTGAACGGGCCGACAAGGTGGTTGTTCTGCTTGACAAGTGGCTGGCATCGCGTGGCGAATTGTGTAAGGCCGAAGGCATTCCCGACAGTCACACGGCCAACCTGGTGGCCCAATTGGGGACCCACATCATGGAAATCATCGAGGAGTGATACTGGTTCAAGGGTGATTTCAGCCGTGTTGCCAATGCGGCTTGGCACTGATGAGGACTTAATACACAAGAATAGTGCCTCCCGATAGTCAGCACTGACTTTCGGGAGGCACTTTGTTTCGGGCCCTGTGGGCTCCAGGTTTACTGGAAGGCGTTCTCGCTTAGGCCCTTGCCGCCGATGGCGAGGTCCTTCATGTAGTCGGGAACGGGCTTGCCCAGATACTTGTCCACATAGAGTTTTGCCAGGTACTGGCCCAGCATGAATCCGTGGCCGCGCAGTCCGGTCAACAGACCCACCTCGGGGTCGATGATGTAGCGCGGCTCGATGTAGTAGCCGGCCCAGACGGCGTGGAAGCCGACGGATGCCAGATTGGGAATCCACTGGGCAAACATCTCGCTCACAATCTTGAGGAAGGCTTGGCTGTTGTACTTCAGGTTCTGGCGTGCCTCATAGGGGTCGCAGTCGGGCGATGCGCAGCCGATAATCTGTCCGGTGTGCAGGAACTGCTGACCGTAGACGGCGTTGAAGCCCTTGTAGTGACGGCGGTCGATAATCATGTCGAGCGAGTCGCCGTTCACACCCATGTTGGGCAAGCGGCGGGTGATGAATGCCTGGTGCTTGACGGGGAAGAGCTGGGTGTCGATGCCGAGCATGTCGGTAAACTTCTCGGAGCCCCAGCCCATGGCGTTGACAAAGTGGTCGCAGGTGAATTCCACATAGTGCTTGTCGTGGCGGCGCACGAGCACGCGGTACTTGTCACCGGCACGCTCCACATGCAGCACCTCGCAGTCCTCGAGCACCTCGCCGCCATGCTTCTTGCCCACTGTGCGCACATACTCGATGGTGCGGCCCGGCGTGGCCTGCCAGCAGTTCAATGAGATGAGTGCGTCGCTGTAGATGTTGTCGTTAGGATTCCAGTAAGGCGAAATCTCCTTGGTGAAGTCCTTGCGGCTAATCATGTAGGCTTCGCTCCAGGCGCGTGAGGCGTCGAGTGAGCGATAAGTAGCGTCGTCGTGCACGAGGTTGACATAGCGGGTCATCTTCAGGTCGATGTTGCAGTGCTCCTGGTCGTCGCGGAAGATTTCCAGGTTGTGCATGGCGATGTCGCTGATGTCGGGGTTGGAGAACGCGGGACGGCCGCCGCCGATGCAGCGCCATGTCGAGCCGCGGTCGTAGTTGACCAGGATGACGCGCTTGCCGGCTTCGGCAAAGTAACGGAATGCGGCGCTACCGGCCATACCACCGCCAGCGACGATGATTTCGGTCTCGGCTTTCTCGATGACAGAGCCGTGCTCAAACACGAAGGTCTCCTTACTTTCACCGTTGTATACATCGCCCAGGGTGACCTGGTTGGCCAGCGGGGCGCGCGGGGTGCTGTCGCCGGTCACCTCGATGCCGTGGGCACGCAGGATCTGCTTGGCGCGTGACACGCAACGCTTGCCGCGGCAGGGACCCATACCCATGCGGGTGGTGTGCTTGAGTTCGTCGACCGAGATGTACTTGCGGTCGCCCACCAGAGCCAGCAGGGTCTTCACATCCACATCCTCGCAGTGGCACACAAATGCCTTGCCCTCTTCGGGGTTGGTGAGCGGACGCAGGTTCAGTGGCTCGGGATAGCGCTCCTTGAGGATGAAGCCCTTCACCTGGTTCAGGTCGTCGACCCCGGTAGCCTGCACGCGTGCCACATCGGTCTTGTTGTCCTTCTTGAGCACCTTCTCGATGACACCCTGGCCCACCTTGGCGCCGTTGTCATCAACCAGGAACACCTCTTTGCCCTCTTCCACGGCATATTCCACGGGCAGGAACACCACATTCTTGCGCTTGTCGTAGCCGAAGATGGCCAGACCGGGACAGTGGTTCACGCACTGCATGCAGCCAATGCACTTGTCGTAGTCGACCATAGGCACCGACGAGGTGGTGGGCTTGGTGATGGCACCCTGCGGGCAGGCAAAGGTGCAGGGGTTGCAGGCAAAGCCGTACAGGCAGTTGATCTGCACATAGGGTTTTGCAGCCATGCGCTCCTCGCTGGGGACGCGCGGCTGCTCGAGCAGACGCACGGGACGCTGCTGCGAGTCGATATACTGGCGGGAAACCTCCAGATAATCCTCATAGGGGAAACGGATACCCAGTTCCTGGGCTACCTCATAGGCCACCTGCTTGCCGCGCAGCACCGCACTGGTGCCCTCGCCGATGCGAACAGCGTCGCCGGCACCATAGACATTGCGCCCGAAGACCGAACGGCCCTTCACGAGCAACTGGTTGTCGGGAATCAGACCCGTGCAGATGTTGATGATGTCGATGTCGTCAATCACCTGCTCGGTGCCTGGGATGGGCTGGAAATTCTTGCACTCGGCAATCACAGCACCGGTAACGCCGGTGTAGTCCTCGTTGGGGATGGCGCGGATGAGCACATGTGAAGTCATGATGGGGATGCCCAGTCGGCGCACGCGGTTGGCCTGGACGGGGAAACCTCCCTCATGGTCCATACCCTCGATGATGGCCTTGATAGTCGCACCGGCCTGCATGGCCTGGTAACTGGTCAGGTAGCCGATGTTGCCGGCACCCACGGTGAGCACGCGCTTGCCCAGCAGGGTGTGCTCCTGGTTCATCATCTTCTGGAACACAGCAGCGGTATAAACGCCCGGCACATCGTCGTTCTCGAACACGGGCATGAACGGCACGGCACCGGTAGCCACTACCAAGTGGTCGGCGTCGATGTAACTTACCTCCTGGGTGACGATATTCTTCAGGGCGATGCGGCGGCCTTCGAGCAGGTCCCACACGGTGTTGTTCAACAGGATGCCGTCGTGGTTGTCACCGGCGAGTGTCTTGGCGATGTCAAAACCGCGCATGCCACCGAACTTCTGCTCTTTCTCGAAGAAGAAGAACTGGTGGGTCTGCATATTGAATTGGCCACCCTCGGTAGCGTTGTTGTCCACGACGATGTTGGGAATTCCCAGGGCAGTGAGTTGCTCGCGGCAAGCCAGACCGGCAGGGCCACCACCGATGATGGCTACCGTGGTCTTGTAGATCTTGGTCTCGCCAGCGGTGCGGGGCTTACCCTCGGGCATGTAGTCCTTGGGAATCTCGCGCACCTCTTTCACGCCGTCAACGCTGGTGATGCAGATGCGGCGCACCTGGCCGTCGACAAGCATCTCGCAGGCACCGCACTTGCCGATGCCGCACTCCAGGCTGCGGTTGCGGCCCGTGGTGCTGTGGCTGTGCACGATTAATCCTGCCTGATGAAGGGCTGCGGCGATGGTTTTGCCTTTCTGGCCACGCACGGTTCTCCCTTCAAACTGAAATTCCACGAATTCTTCTTTTGGAAGGTCAAGAATAGGATGATTTTCAATCTTATACATGTTAACTGGTTTATATGGTTATTGTTTCTGAGTCAGCATTTTACCTTCATCTTTGGCGAACTATTATGATGCCATAATCAGCTGCAAGCCTGTTTGTGTATTGCTAAAAGTCAAGCGTTCCTTGCCATGTCGCCGCCATCATTCATGGGTAGGTCTTTTGCCAAAGAACAACCGCAAATATACACAATATTCTATTGCAACGCCCCATTTAACAGCATTTTTTTACGCAAGGGGCCATTATGGCACGAGATGACTTGCTACCCAGAGCCGGATAGCGCCCACTATCATCAATACTGACCGAAAATCACCTAACCTCAACGAAAATCACCCCATCACATTGCATCTATTGTGAGTTTCACTGATTATCATGGAAATGCATCCGTCCAAATGTTCAAGTAATGTTCAAGTAATGTTCAAGTAAAAAGGAGGACACTATGGCCTTAATAAAATGACTTCAAAACGCGACAGAATCATTTAATAAAACATTACCAACTGAAAAAGTGCAAGAGTTTTGGGCTATTTTGCAGAATAATGTTTATATTTGCGGTTGTTATTTGACAGCACTCCGATACTTGACGGTGACGGGTGCAATATCAAAGAACGCGTAATTGTAAACCATAAACCTTGAAACAAAACTATGCCAAGATTTCTAATAACAACCAAGCAAATGAAGAATGCCAACGGCATCCGCATCGAGCCTGGTATGTCAGTCGAAGTGGTCACTCAATCAATGAGCAATCCCGTCCTGACCAACGGCGGCCAGCCCGTTGTGGACGCCTTCATGCGCATCTACTGCATCGACATCCGAAAGGTCGGCGCCCTAAATATGAGTTACTTGAATGTAGAACGAATAAACTAATAATAACAATAATTATGGCAAACGAAAAACAATTTAAAGACATCCTTGATGAGGTCATTAACGCCACCAAGGATAATGAGAATCCGGCAGACTTGCTGAACGAAGAGGAGCAGAAGTTGCTCAATGATGTGAATGAATTGCTTGACAAATTTGATGAAAAGGCAAAGTCACTTAATGCTCGCCCAAAAGGTGTGACCCGTGAACAATGGTTGACTCTCCAGATTGAGAAGAACGTGTCACGTATCTCAAATGACGAAGCAAGGCAAAAGATTACCCAAGCAATCAATGACGCATTACCGAAGGTCAATGATGATTATTTAAAAGAAGAGGAGGAAACACTATGAACGAGATATTAAGTACTCTTGCAACAAGTGTTGTAGATAATGCCAGCATTAATGTTGCTGTCATGGGATTAAGCCCGATTGCGTCTTTAGCAGATGAAATTCTTCCTCAGAGTGAATGGCTGCAGCCATTTTTGAATTCGCCAATTAATTCACTAAATGAGGCGGATTACAAGAAGAAAATGGCGGTCGCCGTGGTTAAAGCTATATCAACTGGTGCGCTTCCAAAGATGGATGCCGTTGGTGTCGCCTCTCTGGTTGACGAAGGCATGACTCGCTTGAAAACTGCTTATCAGATTGGTGCTGGAAAGATCGATGCCTATAAGGCGACAGATGTATTAATTGATCATGCTGTAACGCGAGCAGCTTCTGTTGCGGAACTTGTTGTTGACCATGCTGAAGAAGCTTTACACCAGGCTGCTCCTGAGGCTGTTTCTGTGGCTATAGACAACGCCGCAACTGCTATTAGCACAGGGTTGGCTTCAATTTATCCCCCTGCTGCTGCTTTAGATCCTTTTATCAGAGCTGCGGCTGAATATGTCAAACCGCATGCTGTCAAATTTGTTCAGAAGGGCATTACTAAAGTTGCGGAGACCACACGCAAATTCATTAGAGAAACCGCACCAAAGGCCAAAAGGTGGTTAACTGAAAAGGCTAAGGGTTTACTTAATAAGTTATTCTCATGAGACTTAAATCGACACCAAAACCTGTAAGATTTCGCATTTCATCAGGTGGGCAGGAACACAGCTCACTTGAGTCATTATTGTCTTGTTTTGACTACGATGAGTTAAAGAGCCTTAAGAGCCAATTAATCCAGTGGCTGGAACGTCAAGGACCCAAAGGCAATGAGATAGCGATTCAATTGGACAATTGTGATAGTATGCCTTCTTTTGAGGACACCATTAAGTTATTCTATGGCTATGATTGTGAGACCATGATAAAAAGTTGGTGTGAAACAAAAAGCAAGAATCTTCGTTTCATTAACTTGAAGATGATTAAATACAGTCAGAATCTTTTATCAATAGCCTACCGAAATAAAGAAGTTATCTTTCCTAAATTACAGAACAGCGAATGGCTTGAGGCAATAAATGGCTGTGGCAGTATTAATAATCACGACCTGTTGAGTATTCAAAGCGAAATAATAAATGAAATAGAGAAAGAAAAACGAGAAGCCGAACAGAAAAGAATAAAAGCTAAAAAGAGCCAAATTAGCAGCGTACGATTTAAGATCAGTCGAGCAGGTAGTCGCAATAATTGGGATGAGATAACAGAAATCACGGGTATCAAAGAAGATAAATTACTTGATATGTTTAGTTCTGGTCGATATTCTCCAAGAATAGAATTGAATGAGATTCAAATAGAGCAATTGACTCCTCTTGTTGATTTCATTGAGACTAACAGAATTGAACTTGCTGATTCTTCTGTGACAAACGAAATTTGGGATGGCAATAAATCAGGACAAAAGAAAGTGAAAATCAAATTTAGCTCGTTTCTAACTATGAGTCAGAATGGCGATAAAATCACTAGCATTACGGGGGTTTCCATGTCGAGATTTCGAGTCTATAAGTGGTCACATATAATCATGCTGAACGATGCAAAAATTGAGCAATTAAAACCATTAGTTGATGGCCTTGAAATTGATGGCAAGAGAATTAAAGGATAATCTAATCAGTGATGAAAACAATAGAGCAATTACAGAAAATGTTGGATGTAAATACACCGATTATTTACATCCACAACCATGACTTTGTGAGGGTTGACGAATTAATTGCTGAAGCTATCGGCAATGATGGAGAAATTTTGGAGTGGAATCCAGCCACGGGCAAAACGGATTTCGAGAGCAAAGAACCTACTCTCTATAACAAAGAGATATTGAGCCTTAAAGGATTTCTTGAGGAGATTTATGATCCTACAGGTAATCCAGGCATGAATAGGTTTGTGGTTCTTAAAGAAATTCAAGACATAATTGACGAACCAGGAATCAGGACACTGCTAATGCTTATCGCTCAACGCCGTCTATATGATTTAGGTTATCAAGATAGTGAATATGATATCCCCGAATACAGAACAACAATTATTATCGTTTCATCGGTTAATAGTGTTCCGGAATCACTTGCTCCTTATGTCTCTTATTTAGAGGAAGATTATCCTGACGAAGCACAAATCAATAAACTTATTGACGATCACCTTCTCGTCAACAGAGATGATGATTTTAAAGATGAAGACCGGCAAAAACTGTTGCCATCGTTAAAGGGTCTAACAGCGTTTGAGATTGACCGCACATTAGATATGGCGATGAGCAGCAATGGTATTTTGAGAGCTAATGATCAAGAATTGATTCTCAGGCAGAAAAAGCAAATGGTTAGGAAGTCTGGATTGCTTGAATTGATTGACACTCCGGAAAGTATGGCCAGTATCGGAGGCATGGAAGTCTTGAAGGAGTATCTGACCACAAAGTCCGAAATCATGAAGAGCATCAGTAGTGCCCAGCGATATGGTGTTAAAGTGCCCAAAGGTGTGTTCATTGTTGGAATGCCTGGTTGCGGTAAATCGCTTTGCGCAAAGGCCGCTGCTGCTGAATTCAGCGCACCGTTGCTGAAATTGGATATGGGTAGCATGATGGGCAAATATGTTGGAGAGAGCGAAAGTAACTTGAGGCGAGCCATCAAAATTGCTGAAGCCGCAGCGCCTTGTGTCTTGTGGATAGACGAGATTGAAAAGGGTTTTTCTGGCGTGGGTGGCTCTAACAGCGAAGTGGTGACTCGAATGTTTGGTTATTTCTTGACATGGATGCAGGATAAAACCAGTTCGGTTTATGTGATAGCTACCGCTAACAATGCAGACAATCTTCCTCCAGAGTTAAAACGAAAGGGACGTTTTGACGAGATTTTCTGCGTGAATCTTCCTAATGAAGATGAACGCAAGGCTATTTTCAAAGTACACCTGAATAAGAAAAAGAAAATTGCAGGAGACAGGATTTCAATTCCTAATGAGCAAGGCATTGAAGATATCGCAAAAGCTACCGATGGCTTTAATGGCGCTGACATTGAGTCTGTCGTTGATGAAACTGTCGAAAAGGCTTACCGTGATCTATTGAAGGAAACTGATCAAGAAAAGAATAAGGTGATGAAAATTACAATAAGCGCCCTTAAGGATCAGTCCAGCAAGACAATGAGCATTTCAAAGTCTTGTAAAACTCAAATCGAAGCGATGAAAAAAGTCTTCAAAGAGAGTAATTTCACCAATGCATCAAAATAATGATTCATGCAGACGGAACGGGTTGATTTCGAGCAGAACGCGAGGCGGGTGTACACGGCGGTGAAGCGGGTGTTCTATGGGCGGACGCGGTTCAGTGCAGTGGAGTGTGATGATGAGCACTTCACCGTTGAGGGTCGGCGTGGCTGGCTGATATCGCCGTTGAGTGAGCGAGTGAAGATGCGAGTTGTGGCGACAGGTACACAATCATCAGGTTATTATCGAGAGCTCTTCTCGTTCGCCGCTCAACTTGTTCAACTTGGGTGCCAATTCTCGTAACGTGACTCAGTTGGGCGAATTCATCCGCAATGAGGTGTATCGCGTTAGCAACACTGATGAAAATATTCACCTCAAGACCAACGACATCCGCTTGCGCGACAACGACATTAAATTCAAAAAGTAGCATTTCCTATTGAAATGCCTATAGAATGAGCATGGCATCAATTACTTGATAAAATAGTGAAGGCGAGGCTAACTCGCAAAATGTTCAAGTAATGTTCAAGTAAAATGCGCTGTATCTGTTTGAGACACAGCGCATTGCTTATTTGCTTGGTACCCAGAGCCGGGGTCGAACCGGCACGGGTGTTACCCCATTGGTGTTTGAGACCAACGCGTCTACCGATTCCGCCATCTGGGCGTCGAAGCGGGTGCAAAGGTAAGTCAAATATTTGAATCGGTGGCAAAAAATCGGACATTTTTTGTCAAAATGCGATTTTTTAGGGTGATAAAGGCTGTGATAGGGGGTGGATATTGTAAATTTGCAGCCAAAAAGAGATGTGTTTGGGATATGGAGAATAATCAAGATATCAGTGGGGAGAATCCTTTTGCCCGGACGGAGTTGATGCTGGGAGCCGAGGCGATGGCTCGGTTGGCCCGGAGCCGTGTGGCGGTGTTCGGCATCGGCGGTGTGGGCGGCTATGTGGTCGAGGCGCTGGCCCGCAGCGGGGTAGGGGCGCTGGACCTGATTGACGATGACACGGTGAGCGTGTCGAACATCAACCGCCAGATTTTTGCCCTGCACAGCACGATAGGTCGCGCTAAGGTGGATGTGGCCGCTGAGCGCGTGCTGGACATCAATCCGCGCTGCCGTGTGACGACGCACAAGATGTTCTACCTGCCCGAAAATGCCGATGAAATCGACCTTTGCTGTTTTGACTATGTGGTGGACAGCCTGGACACGATCACGGCGAAAATGGAGATAGCCCGACGATGCCTGAAGCTGGGCGTGACGCACATCTGCTCGATGGGTGCTGCCTACAAGATGGATCCGATGGCGTTCCGCGTGGCGGATTTTGACTCGACGCGCATCGACCCGCTGGCTCGCATGCTGCGCAAACTGCTGCACCGCGAGGGCATCCATCACTTCAAGTGCGTCTACAGCGAGGAGGAGCCGCGCTGGAACCCTGATGTTCCCGTCTATGTCGATGGTAAAAAACAACCGGGCAGCAACGCATTCGTTCCTGCCGCGGCTGGTTTGCTAATTGCCCGCGAGGTCATTGTTGACTTGACTGCGGGAATCAACTGATTTATTTCTTTTTGGACTTGCTCTTGCTTCCGGAGGATTTGCTTCCGGAGTTCTTGCTGCTGGAGGAAGACTTGTGGTCCCTGGAGGAGTTCTTGCTGCCAGAGGACTTGCTGGATTTGCCGGACTTGCTGTCCTTGGAACCCTTGGAACCCTTGTTGTCTTTGGAACCCTTATTGTCCTTTGAGCCCTTGCTGTCCTTGGAACCGGAGCCTTTGCCCTTGCCGGATGACTTGCTGCCTTTCTTTTTGTCGGCTGCCGCGGCTTGGCGTTGCTCCTCCTTGGTGGGCACTTTGATTTTGTCACCAGCCTTGATCTTGTTGCCGTCCTCGATGTTGTTGGCGCGTTTGAGCTCGCTGACGGGGACGCCGGTCTTCTCGGAGATGCTGGTGAGGGATTCGCCCTTCTTGACGGTTACCTCGGAGGGCTGTTTGGGTTTGGAGTGTTTTTCCCCTTTGGAGTGCTTCTCCCCCTTGGAATGCTTGCTGCTCTTGGAGCTGTGGGCCGTTTCCTTGTTGCCGCTTTTCTTGTTGTTATCGGCATACTTGGCATTGCGTGAGCGCCAGTTGCTGGTGTTGGTCTTGGATGCGGCGCGTCGTGCCGACTGGTCGTCGCTCTTGTCGGCGGTAGCCTTTTTGGTTGTCTGGGCAGCGGATTCGGCATTGGCGGTATAGGAACCGGCCTTGTAGGGAGCCTTGGCAGCGGCTTCTCGCTCGATGTTCTTGACCTCGTCGAACTGTGCCTGCTCTGAATCGCTGTCCATGGCCAGGTCGGTGTCGGGGTTACTGTCGCTGACGGTCTGGACGATGTTCAGGTCATCGTTGTCGGCGCTGGCGTTGTTGTGTGCGGGCGCTTTAACCTTGAGGTTGTCGCCGCGGCGCACGCGCTGGCTGCTCATGTTGTTGAGCGCCATGAGCTCGTCGGTGGTCATGTCATATTTTGCAGCGATGGACGACAGTGTCTCGCCTCGGCTCACCTTGTGGGTGATGGTGCGGATGTCGCCGCTGCTGGTGCGCCCCGAGACATACTCCTCGGCTGTGGAGACATATCCGCCGGGCTCTACTACCTCGCGATGGGCGTAGAGGTCGTCATGGTAGTTGTCGATGCTGTCCTGGCTCAGGATAAAGCTGTAGACCTGCTGTGAGGGCAGCACGAGGGTATAAGGATGGTTGTCGCCAGGGATGACATCGGCACGGTACTGCGGATTCAGACACCGGATTTCCTCGATGGGGATGTTGAGGACCTGTGCAATCTGTGCGAAGTGGATGCGGCGGTTCACCGAGACGGTGTCGGTGATGAGCGGTTTGCTGGCGAGCGACGGGCTGATGTTGTGCTGCTTGTAGTAGGTCATCGCGTAGTTGGCCGCGATAAAGGCGGGCACATAACCCCTGGTCTCGCGTGGCAGGTACTCGTAGATGTCCCAGAAGTCACCCTTGTCGCCGTTGCGGTGCAGCGCTTTGTTGACATTGCCGGGGCCGCAGTTATAAGCGGCAATGGCCAGTGACCAGTCGTTGTAGATCTGGTAGAGGTTCTTGAGATACTTGGCTGCCATGGCGCTGGAGCGGTAGGGGTCGCGGCGCTCATCGACGAGCGAGTTGACCTCGAGTCCCAGTCCCTTGCCGGTGCCGATCATGAACTGCCACAGGCCGGCGGCTCCGGCATGGGAGACGGCATTGGGGTCAAGGGCGCTCTCGACGATAGGCAGGTACTTGAGTTCGAGCGGTAGCCCTTCTTTCTCGAGTGCCTGTTCGAAGATGGGCATATAGTAGAGGCTCATGCCGAGCATCTCCTCGACAAGCGTGCGGCTGCGGTAGACATAGCGCTCGATGTGCTTGCGCACGACCTGGTTATAGGGCATCTCGATGACCGAGGGGATGGCGGCGAGCCGCTTGATATAGGTTTCCTCGTTGACCTCGCCGTGTGACTTGTTCTCGACCTCGGCGTCGAGGACGGCATAGTTCTGGAGGTACCAGTTGGTCATCATCTTGTGCACATCGGTGTCAAAACTCTCGGGGAAGACGATGTCATCGTCGGTGATGGACTCCTTGAGCTTGAGGATGTTGTTCTTTTCGCGCGGTGCTGCGATGGCTGCGCTTGCCATGATGACCGCCGTGAGCAGTAAAGTGATAAGTCGTTGTTTTGTCATATTGTCATGCTGTTAATAGCTTGGTTAAAAACTGATGGCGCATTGCAGTCCCAGTGATGGCAGGCGCGAGCCGATGGCGGTGCCGTCGATGGCTGCGGGCGACACATCGAGGGTGAGGTCGGGCGAGATGTCGAAGTGGGCGAGCGATGCGTCCACATAGGCATCCACGATGTTGATGAAATAGACGCCCACCATGGCGATAATGCATATCTCGCGGTATCGCCTGTAGTAGTCTCGCTTGTTCTTCATGACCTTTTCCAGCCATGCCTTGTCGAGACTGCTCTCCTGCACCGTTGGCGGGAAGAAGTCCATGTAGCTGCGGGTGTCGGGGTCATCGTCCATGACATCGCGATAGCCCTTGGAGTAGTCCTTGTACATGCGGTTGTTCCACGACGCTCCGTAGGTGAGGCCCACAAATGCCCCGACGACGATGGGCAGTTTCCAGTAACGGTGGTTGTAGACCTGTCCCAAGCCCGGACACAACGCCGATAGCCATAGTGCCCGTTGCGGGTCGGGGTTGAAAGTGCGCACCTGGGTCACGGCAGGTGTTGCCGCCGTGTCCATGAGAATCTCGACGCCCTCGATGCCCCTAATCGAGTCGATGGAGGCAAAGGTCACCGTGTCACCGGCTGCATTGACGACCCTCACGGGGCGGTCGTTTCTCCAGCCGACGGTGTCGGTGACAAGGACTGACCGGCGGTTGTGGTGGTCGGGGACGGCGTTCAGGCGGGTGATGGTGTCGGGTGCGGCTGTGTCAACAGTGTCCCTGACTGTCGTCGTCGCGGAGGCGGCGTTCCACATCAGGCACAACAATAGCACGGCAACAAGCCGGCGCCATCTCTTGCGATATGTCGTCATTCGTTCCACCCTGATATTTCTCAGGCGTTCTTCAAGTGGTCAAAGATACGAATTATTTTCTCAAGTTCGGCCTCGGTTGAAAAGGGGAATGTTATTTTTCCTTTACCCGAGCGGTCGCAGCTGAACTTTACAGGCACACCAAATGTCGAGGCAAGATGCTTCTGTAAGATTTGGTAATCTTTGGAATTCAGTTGTTTAGCGACATTCTCACCCTTGCCGTTCTCGTTGGCGGCAGCCTGCTGCATCTGCTTGGCGCGCTGCTCTACCTGCCTTACCGATAAACCTTTTTTAATGGTCTCGTTATATAATTTTAACTGTAGCTTTGGGTCATCCAACGACAGCAGGGCACGAGCGTGGCCCATGTCCAGGGTGTGGTCCCGCAGTCCGAGCTGAACCTCGGCAGGCAGCTTGAGCAGTCGCAGGAAGTTGGCAATCGTTGCGCGTTTCTTGCCGATGCGCTCGCTGAGCCTTTCCTGTGTAAGCTTGTACTGGTCGATGAGTTTGCGATAGGTCAGGGCAATCTCGATGGCGTTGAGGTCTTCGCGTTGGATGTTCTCAATGAGTGCCATCTCGGTGACCTCGCTGTCGTTGGCGGTGCGGATGTATGCCGGAACAGTCTGCAAGCCGGCAAGCACGGCGGCACGGTAACGGCGCTCACCCGAAATGATCTGGTAAGAGCTGTCCCCGGTGCTGCGCAGCGTGAGCGGCTGGATGATGCCCAACTCGCGGATGCTGGTAGCCAGTTCCTCCAGGGCGTCCTCGTCAAAGTTTTGTCGCGGCTGGTCGGGGTTTGGCGTTATCTGGCTGATGGCGATTTCGTTGATGGCCGAGGAGCCTTCGGTCTTGATGTCATCCATTGAGATGAGTGAGCCTAGACCCTTGCCCAATGCGTTTCGTTTCATATTTCTTGGTTGTATGTATTAAGTTGTTAGTCTTTGTTTTAATCAGTTGCTGTTTCCACGGGCGATGATTTCCTGTGCTAGCTGGATGTGGCTCAAGGCACCGCGGCATGCCGGGTCGTAGACAATGACGGGCAAGCCGTGGCTGGGCGCCTCGCTGATGCGGATGTTGCGTGGGATGACGGTGTTGAACACCATGTCGCCGAAGTGGCCTTTCAGTTCCTCATAAATCTCGTTGGCAAGCCTCAGGCGTGCGTCATACATCGTGACCAGGAAGCCCTCGATGCGCAGTGCAGCATTGAGTTTCCCCTTGATGATGCGTATCGTGTTGAGCAGTTTGCTGATGCCCTCGAGAGCGAAATACTCGGCCTGGACAGGGATGATGACGCTGTCGGCTGCCGTGAGGGCATTCACGGTAATCAGTCCCAACGACGGGCTACAGTCGATGATGATGTAGTCATAATCGTCCTTGATGTCCTCGATGGCCTTTTTGAGCACGCGCTCACGCCCTTGGCGCTCAACGAGTTCCAGCTCAGCGCCGACCAGGTCGATGCGTGAGCCCAGGAGTTTGAGCCCCTCGACACAGGTGTCTACCGTGGCGCTGCGCATGGGGTAGTCGTCGACCAGGCATTCATAGATGGTTGACGACATGTTCTTGGGCTCGATGCCCAGACCCGAGGTGGCGTTGGCCTGCGGGTCGGCGTCGATGAGCAGGACGCGTTGTCCGCTGGCTGCCATCGCTGCCGATAGATTGATTGATGTGGTGGTCTTGCCCACGCCTCCTTTTTGATTGGCTATTGCTATTATCTTTCCCATGAGTTTCAGTTTGCACTATGTTAGAACATCGGCTGCGCCTCGGCATTGCTCAAATGGATTTGGCACTGCATTCGGCTTGCGCGATGTTTCACGGGTGCAAAGGAACATTTTTTTTGCCAAAAAACCTTGAAAAAAGACGATAAAATGGCGCAAATGTTCAAAACTTTCGCTTTGGCCAATCAATCGTGGAACATTGCGTTTTTAACCAGCAAGTTAAGTCGAATCCCCAATGAAATGGCCCCGTCATCACGACGGAGCCACCAATTGTAAACCTTAAAACATCTTTTTAAAGGGTCGTACCTATTTAATAAAACCTCGACCCTTTTGTCTTTAAAAATCAAATGTATTCTTTTGATTTGCCCTTTCCGGAAACAAAGGTAGTGTTTTTTATCGACGAGACATGATAAAGTGCTCTAAAATCGCGTGAAAACGACACATTTAACCAATTTTTATATTAAAAGAGAAAAATAAGGTGTAAATTTGCGGGCTCTAAACACGCGACCGGCATGTCTCGGCTGGTCAAGGATTCCCATCAAAATGTTTGAGTGCTAACAACTTAAAATTAAAATAAAGACAAAAAATGAGGAAATTGACTTATGTGCTGCTGGCAGCAATAGTGATGAGCATTCAGGCTTTTGCTATCCCTGCCCATCGCGGCTTGGTAAAGGTGGCGCAGCCCGACGGCACCATGTTGACCATTGATCTCGTGGGAGATGAGTACTATCACTTCAACACTACAGCCGATGGATATACCGTCATGCAGAATGAGACGGGGGCGTATGTGTATGCTGATCGTGACGGCATGGGCTTAAAAGCGACCCAGATTCTGGCTCATGATGCTGGACATCGCAACGCCACAGAGTTGGCATTCCTGCAGACTGTCAGCAAGCGTATAGTTGATGAGATGGCCGTGGCCGAGTGCCACATGCGCCGTGTAAAACAAAATGTGGACCTTTCGGGTTTTGACTTCGAGAACTTCCGCGGCCTGGTCATCCTGATTGACTTCGCCGACAGGCATTTTGCCGCCGAAGACCCTCAGGCATTTTATACCGAAATGTTCAGCACAGCCAATTTATCGAACTATATCGACCCAGTGACTGGCCGCAGCGTGAATTGCCCCGGCAGTGTGCGTGACTACTTCAATGACCAGTCCGACGGTGCTTTTGCACCCCCGTTTGATGTGTATGGTCCTTACACTTCAACGCGCACCGCCGTCCAGTGCCAGAACAATTCTTCATCCATTTTCAGAACTGCGTTGAAGAATGCCAACGATGACATCGATTACCGCCAATACGACAACAATGGCGACGGCAAGGTGGATATGGTTTACTTCCTGGTGGCTGGTTACTCGTCGAGTTATGGCGGCAACAACTCGGGCTATCTGTGGCCCCATGCCTCCAGTTTTGATTACTATCATCTCTCGTATGACGGCGTGTGGATGGATCGCTATGCAAGTTCTACCGAACTCTACGGCTGGGAGGCTACTCCCTCTTCGGTAGTCGTTGAGGCCATTGGCACCATCTGCCATGAGTTCAGCCATGTACTGGGTTTGCCCGACTTCTATGATACCGACTATAGCCAGAGTGGCGGCGAGAGCCACAACCCCGGCGCATGGGATGTGATGGCTGGAGGTGCCGACCACAACTACGGCAGGACTCCCGCCGGCTACACTTTCTATGAGCGTTACGCCCTGGGCTGGGCTCATCCCAAGACCATCACCGGTCCCGGCAGTTTCACGCTGGAACCCGTGAACACCTCCCGCGAGGGCTATATCCTGCGCACTCCTGTGAATAATGAATTCTTCACCATCGAGAACCGTCAGAAAACCGGCTGGGACACCTATATCCCGGGTCACGGCATGATTGTGACCCGTGTAGACAGCACCAATTTGAGCATTTGGGCCAGCAATAAGGTTAATTGTAATCCCGAACACAATTACTTTGAGATGTTGCGTGCCGGTAACACTCTCGAGGGCGACCTGGGCAGTGACCCGTTCCCTGGCACATCGGGCAACCCGATGCTGACCAACGATACGCATCCTAGCCTGAAGACCTGGGGTGGCTATGCCAACGACTACAACATCGTGGGCATCAGCGAGAACGATGGCATCATCACATTTAATGTGGTGAATGACGGAGACATCCTGCGGATGATTGAGGACTTTGAGCAGATGCCGGTTACCACGACTACCAATGAGACCAATGTGGAAGGTGTGTTTGCCGACTGGTCGTTCGTCAAGGCTGGTGTGCGTGCCCCGGGCGAGGGTAAGGCCGACGGCATCCACAGCGTGATGATGAAGGCCCCCAGCCAGTTATACTCGACAACACCTATCAATAAGAATATCTACTTGGCCAGCATGGATGTGTTCAACACGAGCACCAGCGTGGCCCGCTTCTCGCTTGAGTATTCGCTCGACGGCGGTCAGACCTGGATTAAGGCCATGACTCCCGCCAGCAATGCGACAGTCGAGGTGGCTAAGGGTACTACCGCTACCTGTTACTGGGCACTGAACCTGAATTCCCGCCAATCGGCGCAGTTCCGCATCTATCAGTCGGCCACTAAGGACAAGACCGTCTATATCGACAACTTCACACTTTATTATACCGAGGGCATGGCCCCCATCGAGGGTGATGTGAATGGTGACGGTGAAGTGAACATTGCCGATGTGAATCTCGTCCTCAGTCTTATCCTGTCGGGCAGCACCGATGATCCCAAGCTGGCTGCAGCCGATGTGAATGGCGACGGTGAAGTGAACATTGCCGATGTGAACCGTATTATTGACATCATTCTTTCATGATGTCCAGTGACTGTTGAGTTTTTATCAAAGGAAAACCAAAATTAAGTAAGAGTATATATTATGAAGAAAAGTTTATTGTTGCTCTTGATGGGACTGTTGTGCCTGATGGCCCGAGCAATCCCAGCCGACCCCATGCCCGTCCAGGTGACTCAGCCCGATGGGACGACATTGACCGTGGCCTTGCATGGTGATGAGTTTTTCCACTTCACCACCACTGCCGATGGCTACACCGTGCTCAAGAATGCAGCAGGCTATTATACCTATGCCCGCTTGGATGGTGACCGCTTGGTGCCTGGTGACCGCATTGCCCGTGACGCCGCTCAGCGCAGCGCAGCCGACAGGTCGGCTTTGGCCGCTGTACCCAAAGGATTGGTCGGCGACAGGATGGTGAATACCGGCCGTCGCATGCTGGCCAGCCGCAACGGCGCCATGCGCGTGGGAGCCGAGGGCATGATGGATTATGATAACTTCCGTGGCCTGATCATCCTGATCAATTACACTAACAAGCGTTTCACGATGAACAATGCCAACGAGTTCTATAACGACATGGTCAACACCCATGACTTCACCGGCTATAGGCTCAATAACCGCTGGGTGAGCATGACGGGTAGTGTGAGGGATTATTTCTATGATAACTCCAACCATATTTTTGACCCCGTGTTTGATGTGGTAGGCCCCGTGAATGTGAGCTTCCCGTGCACCTACCCCCAGGGTACCTCTAATGCCGAGGCCGTGTTCAATGCCGCCCTTGCCGCTGCCGACGACGAGGTGGACTTCAGCGACTATGACAGCGATGGCGACGGCGAGGTCGATATGGTGTTCTTCCTGGTGGCAGGATTTTCGGCCAACTACAGCGGCAACAACCAGGAGTACCTGTGGCCCCACATGTATTACCTGTGGCGCTCGCCTGCCCGTGACGGCGTGGGTTTCGGCCTGTATGCCTGCTCAACCGAGATTGCCGGTTGGGAAGGCTATTACTCTGATGTGAACGGCATCGGCACCTTCTGCCATGAGTTCGGTCATGTGCTGGGTCTGCCTGACCTGTATGACACCGATTACAACGGCAGCGGCGGTGAGAGCCGCAATCCCGGTGAGTGGTCGGTGATGGCTGGCGGCAGCGGCAACAACTTTGGCCGCAACCCCGTGGGCTATAGCCTGTATGAGCGTTATGCTCTGGGTTTCACCGAGCCTGTGGTGCTTGATGCAGGTGGTGACTATGTCCTGCAACCGCTCGACTTGAGCAATGTGGGTTATCGCCTGAACACGCCTAACCAGGATGAGTTCTTCCTTATCGAGAACCGCCAGGTCGGCAAGTGGGACGGTTTCCTGCCAGGTCATGGCATGATGGTGGCACGCGTGGACTCTTCCGACACCCGCGTGTGGTGGAGCAATGAGGTGAACTGTAACCCCAACCACATGTATTACGAGCTGTTGCGTGCCTACTATTCAGGCCAGGACAGCGACAGTGACCCCTTCCCCGGAAAGAATGATGTGACATCGATAACCAACTTCACCAATCCCAGCCTGCTCACATGGGACCGCAGCTTCAACGATTACACCATCATGGATATTGCCGAGGAGAATGGTCTGATCAAGTTCAGCCTGGTTCCCGACACATCGATTATCACAATCATCGAGGACTTTGAACTGATGCCGGCTACCGAGGACCAGAGCGCTAAGGGGGTCGAGGGCATCTATGCTGATTGGGACTTCGTGAAGTGCTCAATAGTCTACCCTGAAGAAGGCCAGTGCTCAGGCAACCAGGCCGTGGGCATGAAAAAGCCCAGCCAGTTGACTACATCGGCACCGTTGGCCATCATCCCCTATATGGTGAACTACACTGTCTTTAACCCGACCAATACCGAGGCTAAATTCAAGTTCTCCTACTCGGTAGACGGTGGCATCAACTGGGTGGCACCCGCCGAGGGCACGATAGTCATTCCCGCAGGCGAAAAGGGGTCGGCTTCGGTGGCCCTGCCCATCGATGCGCCCATCATGCTGCGTTTTAACCAGACGGCCGGCCACGCCAAGCAGTGCTGCTACCTTGATGACATCAAGTTGTATTACACCGACATGTGGCCTCAGCCCGTGAAGGGTGATGTGAACAATGACGGTGAAGTGAGCATCAGCGATGTGAACCTCGTCATTGCCATCATCCAGGGCAGCAATGCCGATGCCACTGTACTGGCCCGTGCCGATGTGGATGGCGACGGTGAAATCGGCTTGAGCGATATCAACAAGATTATCGACTTGTTGCTGACGGCTGAATAACAGATAGTGGATTTCATATCAAACAGGGCACCCCATCGCGGGGTGCCCTGTTTGATTCATCCCTACCGAAATCAATTAACTTTAAATAACAATTTTTGACAGTTAAAATTTGCACAATATGCAGAATAGCACTACTTTTGCATCAAAGTTGGAAATATTAATACTATTCATCCTAAATGAACATCGCGTTGTGAAACGGGGTGTTTGTTTTTTATGTGATTCATGAATGGCCAAAAAATGGTTTTTAGGGGGGAGGAATCCGTTTTTTTTCATTATCTTTGCCCAATCAACTAATCATTATTCACAAATCACTATTATGTTAAGGAAAATCCGCATAGCACTGGCTGCCATCATGATAATCATGGTGACGCTTTTGTTTCTTGATGTGAGCGGAGTGCTGCACCACTACTTGTCATGGACGGCGCGCATCCAGTTTCTGCCCGCTCTGTTGGCATTGAATGTGGTGGTCATTGTGGCACTGGTGCTGCTGACGCTCATCTTCGGCCGTATCTATTGCTCGGTCATCTGCCCGCTGGGCATTTTCCAGGACATCGTGTCGTGGATTCACGGCAAGCGCAAGAAAAACCGCTTTACCGCAAGCCCCGAGCGCCGATGGCTGCGCTATGGCGTGCTGGTGGTGTTCGTCGCTGCCTTAATCGCCGGCCTGCATGCGCTGGTGGCATTGTTGGCCCCCTACAGCAGTTACGGTCGCATGGTGACCAATCTGCTGCTGCCCATTTATCAGTGGGGCAACAACTTGCTGGCCTCGGTGGCCGAGCGGATGGATAGCTACACATTCTACAGCGTGGATGTGTGGATGAAGAGCCTGCCCACCTTCCTCATTGCCCTGGCGACATTCATTATCATCGCCGTGCTGGCATGGCGTGGCGGCCGCACCTATTGCAACACCATCTGCCCTGTGGGTACCATTCTTGCCCAGTTGGCGCGTTTCTCGTGGTTTAAGGTCTATTTTGATACCGATAAGTGCAAGTCGTGCAGCCTGTGCACCAAGAGCTGCAAGGCCTCCTGCATCGACTTCGAGACCCACAAGGTTGACTATACCCGTTGCGTGACCTGCGGCAACTGCCTTGAGAAGTGTAACTTTGGCGCCTTGCATTATGGCCACCCCAAGGCTGTGGCCCAGCCAGCAGAGGAAGCACCCTCAACCGACAGTAACCGTCGCGCGTTCCTCGTGGGCGCTGCCATCGTGGGTGCCGATGTAGCGTTGGCCCAGGCTGCCAAGAAGGTGGACGGCGGTCTCGCTGTCATCGAGGACAAGGTGCCCGCCAAGCGTTCGACTCCCGTCTTGCCTCCCGGTTCAGCGACTGCCAGGAACTTCGCTCAGCACTGTACGGCCTGCCAGCTGTGCGTGGCCAAGTGCCCCAACGGTGTGTTGCGTCCCTCATCCGATCCCATGAGGCTCATGCAGCCGGAACTCAGCTTTGAACGCGGAGCATGCCGTCCCGAGTGTGTGGAGTGCTCGAGTGTGTGCCCCACCGGCGCCATCAAGCCCATTACCGTTGCCGAGAAATCATCGACTGTGTTGGGACATGCCGTGTGGGTTAAGGATAATTGCTTGATTCTCAAGGATGGCGTGAGCTGTGGCAACTGTGCCCGCCACTGCCCCTCGGGTGCCATCATGATGGTGCCCAGCAACCCTGACGATGACACCTCGCCGATGGTTCCCGCCGTTAACAGCGCGATGTGCATCGGTTGCGGCATGTGTGAGTATGTGTGTCCCGCCCGCCCCTTCAGCGCCATCTATGTCGAGGGCCACGAGCAGCATCAACAGATTTAGGCTTTAGGTTTTATTTTCAAGACAATCGATATGAACGACAACAAGCATAACAACAATAGCGGCAACAAGAGACTGTCGCGCCGCACCTTCCTCAAAGCGCTGGGCCTGGGTACTGCCGCGGCTACCGCTCCCGTCATCGTGGGCTGCGCTACCGGCGACGGCAGCAAGGCACCCTTGCAGGAGCCGCCCGTGGGCAAGATGACCTATCGCGAGAATCCCAAGACCAAGGAGAAGGTTTCCCTCCTGGGCTACGGCATGATGCGCCTGCCCGCCACCGACGGCAAACCCTTCGGCCGCAACAATGATGTAGAGATTGACCAGGAGATGGTCAACAAGCAGGTTGACTATGCCATCGAGCACGGCGTCAACTACTTCGACACCTCGCCAGCCTATAGCAAGGGCCTGAGCGAGCATGCGACAGGCATCGCCCTGAGCCGCCACAAGCGTGATGAGTATTTTATCGCCACCAAGCTCTCCAACTTCGCCCCCGATACCTGGTCTCGTGAAGCCAGCATCGAGATGTTCCATAACTCGCTCAAGGAGCTGCAGGTGGACTATATCGACTACCTGCTGCTGCACTCAGTGGGCGGCAGCGATGAGGACATGACCGCTATGGAGATGTTTGAGGCCCGCTATATCGACAATGGCATCCTCGATTACCTGCTGGAGCAGCGCGAGAAGGGCATCATCCGCAATTTGGGCTTCTCCTACCATGGTGACATCGCCATATTTGACCACCTGCTGGCCAACCACGACAAGTACAAGTGGGACTTTGTCCAGATTGAGCTCAATTACTTGGACTGGAAGCATGCCAAGGAGTTCAGTGAGGAGAACACCAACGCCGAGTACCTCTATGCCGAACTCGACAAGCGCAGCATTCCCGCCGTCATTATGGAGCCCCTGCTGGGCGGCCGTCTCGCCTCGCTGCCACAGCCCCTGGCGCGCAAGATCCTGGCCCGTGACCCCGAGCGCACCCTGGCCTCGTGGGCCTTCCGCTTTGCCGGTTCCTTCCCGCGCGTGCTCACCGTGCTCAGCGGCATGACCTACATGGAGCACCTCAAGGAGAACCTGTGCACCTATTGCCCGCTCGAGGAACTGTCCGACGACGATAAGAACTTCCTCTACGGCATAGCCGAGGAAATCGTGGGCTACAATACCATCCCCTGCAACGACTGCAAGTACTGCATGCCGTGCCCCTACGGCATCGACATCCCCGGCGTGCTCACCCATTACAACAAGTGCATCGCCGAGGGCAACCTCGCTCGCGACCGCAAGGACCCCGATTATGCAAGGGCGCGCCGCGCCTTCCTCATCGGCTATGACCGCACTGTGCCCAAGCTGCGCCAGGCCGACCATTGCATCGGGTGCGGCCAGTGTGTGAGCCATTGTCCGCAACGCATCGAGATTCCCAGGGAGATGGAGCGCATCAACAACTATGTCGAAGCCCTCAAGCAAGGCATCGACCGCGGGTTGGACAGTTAACCCTGAGTCAAAAAAAGTAATTTGGCGATAGGGGAGGCGCAGCACCGAGCGCCTCCCCTATCGCTGCCCAATGAGGTGGCTATTCACTGTTTACGGCAGTGAAAAGGCCGATTTAGAGCATTTTCCCTTTAAATTAAATAAGGTGGAAAATAAAATCTTGTGAAAAATATGCCCCACATAAAGAAAAAGATGTATATTTGCAGGCTGAAAAAGTCAATTGAAGCGAAAATTAACAAAATTTAATTAAATAATTAACACAAAATGCAAACTAAAGGTTTTATCAGAGTCCTTACTTATGCACTGTTGTTGATTTGTGCTTTCTACCTGGGCTTCACATTGGTGAGCAATCACTATCAGAAGAAGGCCGAGGCGAAGGCGCTTGCCGTTGCCAAGATCAGCTCGCCTGATACCAGCAACCCTGCATACACGACAGCATTGAATGCATATCTGGATTCTATCGCTCAAAAAAAGGTTTATCCCATTTTACTGTCAAAGTACACCAAGTGGGGTTACACTTTCCAACAAGTTCGTGAGAAAGAGTTAGGCCTCGGCCTTGACTTGAAGGGTGGTATGAATGTGACATTGCAGATTTCGGTGCCCGACATCTTGCGCGCCCTGGCGAACAACAATCCCGACAAGAAGTTTAATCAGGCCATTGACAATGTGTCCAAGGATAAGTCTGCTTCTGCTGACTTCGTCAGCTCCTTCTGCAAGGAGTACAAGAAGCTGGCTCCCGAGGGCCATCTCTTCCAGATCTTCCACAACATGGAGCAGGTCAGGGCTAATCCCAATGCCACCGATGCTCAGATCGAGGAGATACTGAAGAAGGAAGTCTCTACCATGGTCGACAACTCGGAAAAGGTGCTGCGTAACCGTATCGACCGTTTCGGTGTGGTTCAGCCCAATATCCAGAAACTGCAGCAGAGCACAGGCCGTATCCTGCTTGAGCTCCCTGGCGTGAAGGAACCCGAGCGCGTTGAGAAACTGCTGCAGGGTGCCGCTAACCTGGAATTCTATGAGACCTATAAGCAGGAAGAGGTTGCTAACCAGCTGCGTCAACTCAGTGACAAGGCTGTTGCCAGCGTCGCTACCGAGGCTGCTGCCGAGCCGACTGCCGAGGCTGCCGAGAATGCTGCAACTGCCGAGGCTGAAGCCAACAAGGCTGCTGCCGACACTGCTAAGAAGGCTGCCGAGACCAAGCAAGACGCTGTTCCCGCCAAGGCTGCCGGCAAGTCGCTGGTCGCTCTCCTTCACATGAACCTCGTAGGCCCCGGTAGCCCCATTGTGGGTATTGCCGCAGCCAATGATACCGCAGCCGTGAACGCTATCCTGCGTTCCTCTATTGCTAAGGTCACCCTGCCTGATAACCTCAAGTTGGCTTGGACTGTTAAGCCTGAGGGCAAACTGGAGAATGGTCAGGATGCATTCCGTCTGATCGCTCTGAAGACCACCAAGGGCCAGCCCGTGCTGACCGGTGATGTCGTTACCCGTGCCGAGAGCGAGTATGACAACCTCCAGGGTCAGGTCGTATCGATGACCATGAACTCTGATGGTGCTCGTGACTGGAGCCGCATTACCAACCAGAACATCGGTAAGGCTATCGCTATCGTTCTTGACGACCAGGTTTACTCATACCCCAATGTTAACCAGAGGATTGATGGTGGCAACTCACAGATCAGTGGTAACTTTTCGCTCGATGAGGCTAATGACCTTGCTAATGTGCTCCAGTCCGGTAAGATGGTTGCACGCGTCAATATCGTCAGCGAGAGCGTGATTGGCCCGTCGCTGGGTAAGGAATCTATCCAGAAGGGTCTCTGGTCATTCCTGGTAGCCCTCGTGCTGCTGATGATCTTCATGGTTTGTGCATATGGCTGGCAGGCTGGTATGATTGCTAACCTGGGTCTTATCATGAACCTGTTCTTCACGATTGGTATTCTTGCCTCGTTCCAGAGTGTGCTCACCTTGCCTGGTATCGCCGGTATCGTGCTGACGCTGGGTATGGCGGTCGACGCCAATGTGCTTATCTTTGAACGATGCAAGGAGGAGTTGCGCGCCGGCAAGGGCCTGAAGGCCGCCGTCAGCGATGGTTACAAGAATGCGTTCTCGGCCATCTTCGACTCTAACTTGACCACCATCATCACCGGTATCATCCTGATTGTCCTTGGTTCTGGTCCCATCCGCGGTTTTGCCGTTACCCTGGTAATCGGTATCTGCTGCTCGTTCTTCACTGCAGTGTTTGCAACCCGTCTGGTGATGGAGCACTTCGTGAACAAGGGCACCTTCGACAAGATGACCTTCACCACTCCGTTGACCCGCAACCTGTTGCAGAATGTGCAGTTTGACTTCATGGGCGCTGCCAAGAAGACTGCTTTCTTCGTTCTGGGTATCATCGTGGTCATGGGTGCATTGTTCGGCCTGCGCGGCTTGCAGAGCGGTATCGACTTCTCGGGCGGTCGCAACTATGTTGTACAATTTGATCATCCTGTCAAGGCTGAGGACCTGACCTCAAAGCTCACTCCGCTGTTCGTCAACCCTGACGGCCAAGTAGCTACCACCAAGGTCATCAACATCGACAATGATACCAAGGCTCGCATCTCGACCAACTACAAGAATGGTGACGAGGGCGAGGGCGTCAGTGACGAAATCCTGGACATCCTCTACAAGGGCCTGAAGAGCGAACTCGGCTCGATGAGCAAGGAAGACTTCAGCATGTCTAACGAGAAGACGGGCATTGTGTCGACCGAAGTTGTCGGTCCCAGCATCGCCGATGACATGAAGAGCGAGGCCATCTGGGCTGTGCTGTTCTCGTTGCTCGCTATGGCACTGTATATCCTGTTCCGCTTCCGCAATGTAGCGTTCTCTATCGGTGCTTTGGCTGCCGTAGCATTCACCGCATTTGTGGTTATCGGCTTCTACAACCTGCATGGCCTGCTGCCCTTCTCGATGGAGATTGACCAGACCTTTATCGCCGCTATCCTGACCGTTATCGGTTATCAGGTGAACGATACCGTGGTTGT
>Ga0256407_10001103_pt1 | contig 59708 bp, 54 predicted proteins | sample RumenRJG_04DNA_FD_193489 | JGI IMG/M metagenome (GOLD analysis project Ga0256407, IMG submission 193489) | Bovine rumen microbial communities from Lethbridge, Alberta, Canada - RJG_04 | ecosystem: Host-associated > Mammals > Digestive system > Stomach > Rumen | place: Canada: Alberta... | reverse complement strand
ATGAACTCATCAGGAATCTCCCGAAAGCGATAACTGAGAACGAGACCGACCCATCCGAAAACCGTATTTCTTCCCAAAATCTGTCGGAGTTTCCTCCATAAATGTCGAACTCAAGCTTCAAAACGGCTGTCTGGGTCTTCCCGGCAGCCATCATTTCCTTCTTTCCACCCAGCATGTATCGACTCCGATGCGTGTTACTTTTTTAGATAATTGTGCTATTAATACTATGAACGTTTACAGGTATCGGGAACGACCATGGCCGATGCTAGCGAGAATCTGAAGACCCTTCTCGGCGAACCCAAGAAGGCAATCAGAAGCATGGTGCTAGCTTTCTTCATCGCCATGGCTGTGGTGGAGCTCAACCAGTTCGTCGATACGTTCTGGGTCTCCGGCCTGGGTGCGGTATCCAGTTCTGCGGTCGCCACCTCCTCCCCCATCTACGGCCTGATGATGTGTGCCGGATTGGGAATCGGGGTGGGTGCCACCGCGACCATCGCGTTCCGTCTGGGACGGGGCGATTTCGAGGAGGCCAACCGGCTGGCGGCCAACTCGCTCCTGCTCGGAATCGTATGTGCGGTTGCATCCTCGGTGCTCGTTCTGGTATTCGCCAGACCCCTCCTCCTGATCATGGGTGCTGGGAGCATCGTCGATGAATGCCTTCTCTACATTCTTCCGTTCATTTTCCTCTCGCCCCTTCTCCTGTGCAACTCCATTCTCGGAGGGATCCTCCGCGCCGAGGGTGCGGCCAGGAAATCCACCATAGTTCAAATGAGCGCAGCCATCCTCAACATGATCCTCGACCCCATCCTGATCTACGGTCTGGGTCTTGGGGTTTTCGGGGCGGGATTGTCCACTGCTCTGTCGGCAGGTATTGCCTTGGCGATAGGCCTAAGCTGGTATGCGAATGATCGGATGACGGTCAAGCTCAGTCGCGCTTCGTTCAAACGTGATACGGCGATGAGCAGGGAGGTCCTCGATGTCGGAGGCCCCAAGACCGTCCAGGCATTGGTATCGAACACGACCGATCTCATACAGCGTGTTTTTCTCATCGTAGCAGGCGGGACTAATGCCGTCATGTTCTACAACTATTCCTGGAGGTACATCGCAATAATCAACCTCCCCGGAAGGGCTTATGAGAACGCCATGGTGCCGGTATGTTCGGCGGCTTACGGTCAGAGGGATCTCCTGAAAATGAGGGAGGGGTTCATGTACACAGCGAAATGGGTGCTTATCTTCAGTGCGATATTCGCCGTGGTACTTTTCGTCTTCTCCGAACCCCTGATGTCCATCCTGACCTACGAGGACTCCATGAAGGAGCTCCGTCCGCAATTCATCTGGACCCTTCAGATATCCACTCTGCTCATACCCTTCAGCGCACTGATGGGAATCGGTTCGTCCATGCTGCAGGCCCTGAAGAAATCGAAGGTCTCGATGTACTACTACTTCTTCTGGGGATTCGTCAAGCTCGGAATGTACGCCGTGGCCGCATATGTCTACCACTCCTTCGAGTACATCATCTACTGCATGGTCATAGTGCACGTGTTCGGAGGGCTCTGCCTGATGTACCTGGCCCACTCGGAATACAATAAAATCTCCGCGATCGTGAGCAACGAAGGGTCCTGAGGGCCCTTCGGGGAGTCTTACAGCCGTATGTTTTAAATTCAAATTCGTGTTACTCAAACCCAACAACCAAGGTGACGAAGATGTGTGAATTCACGGTGTATGTAGACGGGCACGAAGACTCCGATATCGTGGCGACCTCTGTGATCAAGACCGTTGTCAAGCCCGACTGCATCGTTCTCATGAACACTGCCGGAAAGGTCGTGAAAGTCCCCAACGCCAGGATCACCAAGGTGGACACCATTATGACGGAACTTATTCTCGAGACCTGTGAGGCATGATCGTTTGAAGAAGATCATCGCCACCGGTAAGGGAGGAGTGGGGAAGACCACCACCCTCACCACAGTATCCCTCATGATGGCACGCGAGGGGAAACGCGTCATCGTTTTCGACACCGACCCCAGCATGAATCTGGCACTCAGCTTCGGAGTGCCGTATCAGAGTGTCTGCACGATCACCGAGGACAAGGCCGACATTTCCCACGAGCTCGAAGAGGGCATCGATGCTTCCGGCGCCAAGATCCTGGAGGATCACTCCGTGGTCACCGAGGACGGCATCCGCATTGTCATCATGGGCGCCCTCCAGCATGGAGGCGACGGATGCCTCTGCTCCGCCATCTCGGTCATCAAGATACTTCTCGACTACGTGGAGTCCATTGGAGAGTACGATGTGGCTATAGTCGATTCGCAGGCCGGACCCGAGGTGCTCGGAAGAGGATTGGCATCCTCCTTCGATCTCAACCTCATCCTCTCCGAGCCTACCGCCAAATCCTCCGAGGTCTCGGTGCAGGTCAAGAAACTCGCCGACGACCTGGGCGTGAAGGAGAACCTCCTGGTTGTCAACAAGATCGATTACGATTCCGATGTGAGGTTCGTCGCCAACATCGTCGGTATCGACATCTCGAAGGCCATCGGAATCCCCTACGACCGCGACGTCGTGAAGGCAGATAAGGAAGGTGAGCTCCTTTTGGACGCATTCCCCGATTCCGCAGCGCTGGCACAGCTCAGGAATACCAAGGATCTCATCGAGAAGACCGTCTGCCTCTGAGTCACCAGTCCTCGGGGACCTTGTGCTCTGTGATCTCCAGGAACTCGCGGTATTCCGAGATCGGAGGGGTCAGGACGTACTCCTTCCCTGTGGCATCCAATTCTTCGATAGCATCCCGGTAACTCTTTCCCCCGGGACTCAGGAAGAGGGGCAGAATCAGAAGTCTGGCACATCCGTCGTAAGACAGTTTTTCCGCGGCTTCTGCGAGGGTCACGGGGCCCGTTTCGGAGAATGCGCAGGAGACCTTCCAGCCACAGTCCGAAAGGTATGAGGCATATCTCCCGGCGGTCTTCTCCGAGAGGGAAAGCTTCGAGCCGTGGGCGAAAACTATGACGCCCGTATCGTCGGAAGGCGCCCCCAATCTGTCCGCGATGGCGGACGCGAGATATCTGGAATAGCCCAGGGCGGTGGCGAAACGTATCGCCACGTCATGCTTCCCAATCATGGTCCATGAACCCGAATTGTCGGGAAGGCCGATCCTCTTGGGCATGTTCCATATCGTGAGGTTCCCTTCGGCCACGGCCATGGGTAGGACGCAGAACGTATCTATGCCCTCCTCCAGGAACATCCTCTTCAGGACCCGGTCAGAGCGCGGTTCGCCGAAATGGAAGGCAGGATACACGTTGCGGTATCCGTGCTCGGTGAGGTATCTGCAGCACTCGGCCACGACCTTCTGCTCGCCGGCGCTGGCGGAATTCTTCCCGAGAACGATGATTCCTGTCTTCACGGGCGTACATTTGCTGTCCTCTATATAATATTACTAATTTTCAGATTCATTAGATATTCGTATGCTTAAATATTAAAATCGTAATACGCAAGCATGAGTGTCAGAGAGGTCCAGTTAGACGAGGAGACCGAGAGGAGCTACAGCAGGCAGGCATACGGCCACGAGATGTGGCTGGACTCCGTCGGCAAGGAGGACGGCAGGTTCTACGTGTACGGACTCTACGGACACAAGATGCTGCCCGACAAGCCGATGCCCACCGACTACGCCAATCCCCTGATCTATGATGACAACGGCCGTGCCCCCAACCCCGAGAGGGAGATTGTCAGAAAGCCCTCCGGATGGAAGTTCACCTTTGAGGACAAGGGTGCCGACGTATACACGTTCTACATTGATTCCAATTCCGTATGGGTCACCAACGACGAGGGGTGGCACAGAGGAGGCAAGCGCGACTATTCCAAGGTAAACTTCTCCTCCGCCTACAATATGGTGGCCAAGAGGATCATCTCCCGCGACGGGAAGAACCCCGGCAGCGTCATGCACGCGGCCCTGGAGGTTATGCCTGAGGCAGCCACCCTCAAGGTGGGCTCCGATGCGACCATGGGCATCTTCTACGAGGGAAAGCCCCTGGCGAACGCCAAATGCATAATCTTCAACAGGGGATGGCAGGACCTGCTCATGACCAAGAGTGGTGCCGATGGCAAAGTGACTTTCAAGGTGGACCAGCCCGGGGACTACATCGTCATCGCCAAATACACGGATACCACCAAATCCGTATCCGATGAGTTCGACGAGACCTCGTTCACGACCGCCCTGACCATCGGTGCGGAGTGATACCATGGCGGCACTCGAGGAGGCCATCAAGGCAGTGAAAAACTGCTGCGGCGTGACCAGCATCGACATCTCGCCCATACTCGCCGATCCCGGGCTCTTCTCCCAGGCCTGCGAGGATATCTACCAGATGTACGAGCGCGAGGTCTTCGACATCATCATCACCACCAAGCTCTCCGGTACTGTGTTCGCTGCCGCACTGGCAGCGAGGATGGGGAAGGGACTCATCATAACCACCTGCGTGAAACCCACCGACGGTTACCTGACCGAGGACATCGAGGGGAACAGCGGTTCCTTCTCCGTCGGCATGCCCGAGGGATTCATCAGGAAAGGTACCAAAGCCGTCGTGGTCGTCGACCAGATCTCCCACGGAAGGGATATCAAGGCGGCCATCAACATGGTGGAGAAGCAGGGCGGGACCGTCATCAAGGTCAGTGGTTTCGTCGAGGTATCCGAGATCAACGCCAGGAAGAAGGCGATCAAGGGATACCCTGTCGAGAGCAGGCTGTTCACCGAAGATTTCTGAAACAGGCAGGCCCCGTGCGGGGCCTGTCGAATCATTCCTTTTTGAATGCCGATACGGCAAAAATGAACGGGAGATGAACGGTCCTGCCGTTCTCGCAGAACCGGATCATGTTGTCTGGGTAGGACACTGTGGAAACCCTTGATGCACCCAGGCCGATGAGGTGGGCAGCGTCCCACTGGGGTCTCCTCTCTTTGGCGGCAGGCAGCCTGGTCGCCATATCCGCCACGCGGAGCAGACGTTCCCTGCAGTCGGGTTCGTCCTTGTGATAAATCTCTATGTGCCTCTCCACGTTCATGCTCTCATAGGCACGGTCGTGGGCATAGAGGTAGAAGTTGCCGTCGAAGACGGTGAGTTTGCCTCCCGGGCGCAGGACCCTCAGCATCTCCTCGTAGACCCTTCCGGGGTCGTCGAGGTTCCACAGGACATCGCGGGACACTACGAGATCGAAGGAACCGTCCTCGAATTTGAGATTGTGCGCATCCATGGTCAGGAAGGTGGCCGGGACGCCGTAGGAGTCGCAGTTATCGGTCGCGGTCCTGCACATCTCCTCGTTGTAATCTATGCCGGTGACATCATGTCCCAGCCTCCCCAGTATCACCGAGAAGAAACCGGGTCCGCAGCCCACATCGAGCACCTTCAGTCTGCGGTCCTTGGGAAGGTCTCTGAGCGCTTCCTCAAGCCACCTGACATACGTACCGTTCTCTATCTGGGACAGTACGGTCCCGCTGTAGCTCTGGGCGCGTCCCGTCCACAGCTCATGGAACTCTTCTATGTACGTGTCGCTCACGGAAGCTCCTCCTGAGCCTCATTCGATAGTTCGTTCTCGATCTCCTCGATGTCTTTGTCGTTCACGGCACAGCCGTCGTCACCGACTATCTCGGACAGATCGATGATGTGAGAATCGACCTCTTTGCCGTCGCGCAGTGCGACGTGCGGTCTGCCCTGGAGGGTACTGACCTCGCAATCCACGCCGTAGACCTTCTTCACGTTCTCAGCGGTCAGAACCTCCTCCGAGGTGCCGTCCGCGTACACGCCTCCGTTGTGCATCAGGATGATGCGGTCGGCGTACATCGATGTGACATTGAGATCGTGGCAGATCACGATGACAGTGATGTTCTTGATGCGTGCGATGTCGCGTAGCATCTTCATGACAAGCATCTGGTACTTCACATCCAGATTGGCCGTGGGTTCATCCAGCAGGAGGATCTTGGGTTCCTGCGAGAGACCTCTGGCAATCATGGCCCTCTGACGCTGTCCAGCGGACAGCTCGTCGAGCATCCTGTTGGAGAGATCAGCGATGCCGAGCAGCTTGATGTTCTCTGCTGCGATCTTGAGATCGTGTTTGGTGAGGACCGCTCCCGCGTGGGGATGCCTCCCCATCAGCACGGTATCCATGACCGACATGCTGAAGGTGGCATCCTCCGAATGGGGTACGAAGCTCATGATCTTCGACAGTTCCTTGAAGGATGTCTGGGCCACGTCTTTCCCGTTGATGGTGACGGTGCCCTCCGTGGGCTTCAGCAGCTTGTTCAGGCAGTACATGAAGGTGGATTTCCCCACCCCGTTGGGACCGAGGATGCAGGTGAGGTTAGCCTCGTTGATATCAAGGTTGATGTCCTTGAATACGCAGTGGTTCCCGTATGAGACTCCCAGATTTCTGACTTCGATTCCCATTTTACCACGAATCCTTCTTCTGCCTCATGATGAGGTACAGGAACAGCGGTCCGCCGAACATTGCGGTAACGATTCCGATGTGAACCGGGGTGGCGGTGAACGCTTTGGCTAACATGTCTGCCACGACCATCAGGGTGGCACCGGTGAGCATCGATCCGGGGATCAGGTATTTGTTGTCGGAGCCCAGCAGGATACGGGCCATGTGGGGTCCGACCAGACCGACGAATCCGATGATTCCGGTGAAGCTGACGATGCCTGCCGTAATGATCGAGATGATGATCAGGATGATGATGCGTATGTGCTCGACGTTGATTCCCAGGGTCCTGGCGTAGTTGTCTCCGGAGTTGAGTGCGTTAAGATATCTGGCGAGCATGAAGAGGAAACAGGAACCGACGATGGCCACACCGAAGATGATGCCGAAATTGTCCCAGCTGGCCTTGTTGAGGGTTCCGACCGTCCATTCGAAAGCGGACGCGGTCTTCTCATCGCTGGAGATTAGCATGATGTAGGACTGCATCGCGTTGAAGATGTACATGACAGCGATTCCGGCCAGGATGATCATGGTGGTGGTGGCCTTTTTAAAGGTGGATAGGAACAGGATGATCGCTGCGGGGACCAATGCGAAGATGAACGCGTTGACGACGATTCCGTACGGTCCGCTGACGAAGGCGATTCCGGTACATATGGCGAGGATTGCTCCGAATCCCGCACCGGAGGATATACCCGTGGTGTAAGGATCGGCCAGGGGATTCTTCATCATGCTCTGCATCGCGGCACCTGCCGCTCCAAGTCCCAGACCGATGGAAATCGCACAAAGGAGACGGGGCAGACGCTCGTTCCATACGACCTTCATGTCGAGGCTGGTGAGCCCGTCACCGAGATTGGTGAGATGGATGAGTATCACTTCATAGACGCGGGCGAAAGAGATCTTGTACGATCCCATACCCATTCCGATGCCCGCGGCCAGAACGAGTATTGCTAGGTATAAGATGAGTCCGAGGACCTTCTTTCTGCGGATGGCAGAATACGAGTCGATGATTTCCTCTACACCGTCCTCATTCGGTTTCGTTTCGTTTGATTCTGTTGATGTCATGTTATCCGCAGAGAGATTTGTGGCATGGCCGGAGGCGGCCATGCCGTTAAGGGGTTTGGTGAAAGGTTTACTTCTTCCTCATGAAAGCGAATGCGATGATCGCAATGATTATCACTGCGGCCGCTGCAACACCTCCGACGAGGGTCATGTTGATGGATCCTCCGCCACTGCTGTTGGGGTCCATAGTGGTGACGCCGGGGGCGTTGACATCGCTGCAGACCTTCTGGATATCGAGCGAGATGTCGGTACGGCTGTTCCATCCGATCAGTTCGAGGTATTTGGCCCAGGCCTGCTCCATGGTGGGGAGCTCTGCCTGAAGGGCGGTGTCGTTCGGCATGAAGATCTTGGCGTAGTATACCATCTGGACTGTGAACGGTGCACCGTTGAGCGCCCAGGACATCGCATAGACCTTGCAGCCCTTCTTCACGTAGCCGTCCATCTTCTCGGTGAGCTCTTTCATGTCCTCAGTGACGTTGAAAGCGTTGGTGGAGAAGCAGTTGGTGCTCATGAGGATGAGGACGTCGAGATCGCCGCAGTAGGAGGCGATGTTCTCCATGGTCCAATCGGCCTTGGAACCGGGTCCGAACCTGGTGGCGATGTTGTTTCCTCCTGCATCCGCGAAGTTCTCGTAGTCTCCGGAACCGGGACCGCGGGTGTGGTTGACGTGCTCGTAGTTCTTGGTGGTCGTGTAGACTCCGAGGACCTTGAGCTTGTCTGCCTCAGGGATGGTGGTGGATTTGGCCCTGATCTTGTCAAGGATACCGAATGCCCACTCCGCGTATTTCTGAGCGTGCTGCCAGCAGTCTCCGTCTCCGGGACCGTTGGGGTTTCCGCAGCCTGCGAACAGGTAGGCGGTGGTGAGCAGCCCCTCGGTGGGGTGGTGCTCCCAGGTGGGGATACGGACGACCTGGAATTCGTACTCGTCTGCCCAGGATTCGAGGCTCTTGAGGTAGTAGTCGAGGGTTCCGACAAGGATGACCAGTCCGCAAGTAGCGGTCTGGTATGTGCTGACGAATGTGGCACAGTTCTCCTTGGAGATCTCACCGAGCACACCAACGTTGGTGCATCCGGGGTAGTTGGCCGAGACGTTGAACTCGACCTCTCCGTAAGGGGCGCTGTCCATTCCGACGATAGTGACGTCGGAGTCGAAGTTGGCAAGGATCGTGGCGGACCTTACGACGCACCTGTGGAGGGCGATGGTCTTGATCTGTTCATAGAAGGTGAACTTGCAGATAGTTCCGTCAACGTTGTAATAGTAGCAGTAATCGGCGGTTCCGTCGATCAGAGACTCTACAAACGCGACATCATCAGCGGTGATGGAATCGTCGTGGTTGGCATCGCACATGGGTGCTTCGGCCACGGGGGTACCGATCTTACTGGTAATTACACTCTTGTCATCAGCATTGATTTTCGTGTCTCCGTTTGCATTACCCAGAACCCACATTTTTGCGTCCTGGTAGTTTGCGGGGGAGCCGGAATCGGGTACCGCTTCGCTTTCCCCGGCGGGGACCAAAGCTACCGCTAAGGTGGCAAGCATCAACATAATCGCGAAGACAGCCATCATTCCGGTTTTTGTTTTGTTCATATGGTCAAACTCCTGCACTTGGCAACGGAGGTAATTTGTATGAACATAAAAAGATTACTTTTCGTAATACTGTTTATGTTCTAATTTTAGATTGTTATTAACAAAAGCACACCTATAATAAAAAGGTATTACTAGAATCGTTGACTCTTTGAGATATCTATGGCTCCGATAGAATGGTTAGAGCCACAAAAACCACCTCGAAAACGGAAATACCTACCGATAAGCGTATGTTCGAGACACAGATACATAACCATTCGAGCGAAGTGAACGAGTATGGATTGGCTGATGTTTGCGATATTATCTGCATTTTTTGCAGGTATCACATCGATACTTGCAAAAATAGGCATCAGAGATATCGATTCCACGGTAGTGACCGCCCTGCGTACCGTGGTGGTTACGGTATTCGCTTGGCTGATGGTTTTCCTTATTGGATCACAAAGCGGCATATCGGGAATATCCTCCAACACATTCCTGTTCCTTTTCCTGTCGGGACTTACTACCGGTGCTTCGTGGCTGTGCTATTTCAAGGCTCTCGAGAAGGGCAACGTCAACAAGGTCGTTCCCATAGACAAGTCTAGCATAGTCATAACCGTGATCTTGGCCGTTCTGATCCTCGGTGAGGGTCTGTCGCCATGGGGTGCCGCCGGAATCGTATTCATCGCCATTGGTACGATGGCCATGATCGAGAAGAAGGATACCGAGAAGGTGGCAGGCGGCCCCTGGCTCCTGTATGCGATCGGTTCAGCGGTGTTTGCGGCGCTGACATCAATTTTCGGGAAGGTGGGAATCGAGGGTGTCGAGTCCACCCTGGGTACCGCCATACGTACGCTGGTGGTCCTCGCCATGTCATGGATGATGGTCTACGTGGTCGGGAAGCAGGACGAGATCCGGGGCATCCCGCGTAAGGCGATGGGCTTCGTGATTGCCTCCGGCCTGGCCACCGGGGCCTCGTGGCTGTGCTTCTACCGTGCACTGCAGACCGGACCTGCCAGTGTCGTCGTGCCGATAGACAAGCTCAGCATATTGGTCGCCGTCGTGTTCGCCTTCTTCCTGTTCGGTGAGCGTCTGAACCGGCGTGGACTGGCAGGACTGATTCTCATCGTGGCGGGTACGCTGATGATGCTTTACTGAGCCGGCGGAGTCCGTGACAGCTGAATAATGATAAATACGAATTATAGAATTCGTGTTACCATGGATACAGTCATCAGGGATTACTTCTCGGAAGAGAGCGGAGTTTTCGACAGTTATACCAAGAAATCCCTGACCATCGACAAGGAACAGAGCAAATGGAGGAAGCTGTATTCGGAAGTCCTGGGTTTGGGTTTCAAGAAGATCCTGAACGTCGGATGCGGACCGGGTACGGAAGCCATCCTCCTCGCAGGGATGGGTTACGAGGTCACCGCATTGGATTTCTCTCCGGAGATGATCGAACTCACCAAGCAGAATGCCGAGACCTGCGGCGTATCCGTGACGACCGTTGTCGGAGATGCGGAGAATCTCCCATTCCAGGAAGGAGAGTTCGACGCTATCGTGAGCAATTATGCATTATGGGCAATCCCGCACCCGCAGGCCGCGATCAACGAATGGTTCAGAGTACTAAGGGAAGGCGGAAGGGTCGCCTATGTGGACGGCATCTGGTCCTCCAAGGGATATTCGTTCTTCAGGAGGATGTGGGTGAAGAAGGCCGCCAAGATGAGGCGGAAGGACAGCAATCACCACCAGTCCGCACACAATCCGGAGAGGAGTTCCCGCATGGCCGGTCTTTGGTCCAATGATGCGGACCGTCCCGTCGAGGATCTGAGGATGGTCGAGGCGGCAGGCTTTAGCCAGATCAGGAAGATCGACAAGGTGGACCGCAGGATATTCTCCGGGAAGAGATACATCGAGTACGGGTACCATAAGGTCCATTTCATGATAATTGCGGATAAGCTCTGAATCCAGGGTTCCTGTACTGGGCGTGATTCCCAAATCTTTATAAATATCATCATAATTGGGTGATTTGCGCTCCTGTGGTGTAGCGGCCAATCATGAAGCCCTCTCGAGGCTTCGACACGGGTTCAAATCCCGTCGGGAGCACTCATTATTACATTAAAATTGAGCGTGCAGAGCTCGTAATTCTATTTTCGTTACTGCTTTCGCGTGGTACCTGCTGTCTGTGAAGGCCGATTCTTGTGCCGATTTCTCGAAAATTCGGTGTTTGAACGTTATTCTGCCAATAATCCCTCGAACCCGAAGAATAACCCGCACGTACACTCAAGGTTATATACAGGTATTTACATACCATTTTGGTAGGTGAATAATTGACCGATGACAGGTATAAACTGAACAAAGAACTGGCACAGATGCTGAAAGGCGGGGTTATCATGGATGTGACCACTCCCGAACAGGCGCGCATAGCCGAAAAGGCCGGTGCCGCCGCAGTCATGGCGCTGGAACGCATCCCCGCGGATATCCGTGCAGCCGGAGGCGTATCGCGCATGAGCGATCCCAAGATGATCAAAGGGATTCAGGATGCGGTATCTATACCTGTGATGGCCAAAGTCCGTATCGGACACTTTGTTGAAGCCCAGATACTTGAGGCATTGGAGATCGATTATATCGACGAAAGCGAGGTCCTCACTCCGGCAGACGATGTATATCACATTGATAAGACACAATTCAAGGTGCCTTTCGTATGCGGTGCCAGGAATCTAGGCGAGGCTCTCAGGAGGATTGCCGAGGGCGCATCCATGATAAGGACGAAAGGAGAACCCGGAACCGGGGACATCGTCCAGGCAGTAAGCCACATGCGTGCCATGAACTCCGCAATCCGCGACATTGCGAACAAACGCGACGACGAACTATTCGAGGCAGCCAAACAGCTCCAGGTACCTGTCAATCTCGTAAGGTACGTCCATGATAACGGGAGACTCCCTGTCGTTAACTTCGCCGCAGGAGGTGTAGCCACTCCTGCCGATGCCGCATTGATGATGCATCTGGGAGCCGAAGGGGTGTTCGTGGGTTCCGGCATATTCGCTTCCGGCAATCCCGAAAAGAGGGCGGCCGCCATCGTACAGGCAGTCACCAATTACAACGACCCCGCCAAACTAGCGGAACTCTCTTATGATTTGGGCAGGGCGATGGTCGGCATCAACGCCGAGGAGATCAAAACAATAATGGCGGAGCGCGGTCAATGATAGGGGTGCTGGCACTGCAGGGTGCGTTCGCGGAGCATGAGGCAGTCCTGACAGGCTTGGGATACTCCTACACCGAGGTCCGTCAGAGGTCCCACCTGACGGGAGATCTCGATGCTATGATCATCCCGGGCGGCGAGAGCACGGTAATGAACAAACTCCTGAATGACCTCGGCATGTTCGATGAACTCAAGGCCATGATCGAAGAGGGACTCCCGGTCTTCGGCACCTGTGCCGGACTCATACTCCTGTCGAAGCGTGTCGAGGGAGGATCACCCTCCCTCGCCACCATGGACATCGATACTGTACGTAATGCCTACGGTAGGCAGCTGGGGAGTTTCAGCTGTAACGGTTCCTTCGCAGGCAAGGAGATACCGATGAGATTCATACGTGCACCGTTCGTGGAGACTGCCGGTCCCGAAGTCCAGGTCCTTTCGGAAACCGGCGGGAGGATAGTTGCTGTACGCGAGGGCAAACAGCTCGCCACCGCATTCCATCCCGAATTGACCGAAGATACGACCGTTCACAGATACTTCCTGGAGGAAATTGCGGGCTTATCTCCCGACAGAAATAGTTAATTCCATTCTCCTGCTGATTATCGACCTCGGGGATTTGTACCCCAGGAGTTTTCGGATATTTGACGCATAAACAGATATACTGGCTAGGTATTGGTACATCCCGTCAGGAGCACTCATTTCTTCATTTCTTCATCCTGTGGGGGACTCCCTGCGTATCATCGCTTCTTCCGACCGTTCTCAGTTAGTCTGGATTCGAATTTCAGTTTTCTATTCAGAATCATGCTGTTTCTAAGGATAGATAATAAAACCAATATGTATCGTGCCATTAAATCATACATATATGGTGGTTAAATATCATCAAGTAACACGAGTACGATATGTTTTTATTATCCAACCCGATGTAGCTGGCATGCGCAGGATAGCCATCTACGGTAAGGGAGGAATAGGGAAATCCACCACCTCCTCCAACGTCACCGATGCCCTTGCCGAATCCGGGCTGCGTGTCATGCAGATCGGATGCGACCCCAAAGCGGACTCCACCCGCCTTCTCACGGGTACCGACCGTCCCGTCACCGTCCTAGACATCATGAGGGCCAAGGGTGAGGCCGAACTGGAGGACATCGTTCGCGAGGGAAGGAACGGTACGCTGTGCGTAGAGTGCGGCGGACCCCGCCCCGGCACCGGATGTGCGGGACGCGGTATCATCGCGGCCTTCGAGGAGCTCGAGAGGCTGGAGGCCATGGACGTCTACAAGCCCGACGTGATCGTCTACGACGTCCTCGGCGACGTGGTCTGCGGGGGATTCGCGATGCCCATCCGCAACGGCTATGCCCGCGATGTCTTCGTCGTCACTTCCGGAGAGATGATGAGTCTCTACGCTGCCCACAACATCGCCACCGCGGTGGACGGGTTCAGGGCGGACGGCTATGCCCGCTTCGGTGGACTCATACAGAACTCCCGCAACGTGGAGGGCGAGGACGGGCTCGTCGACCGGGCGGCCCAGGAGATCGGTACCGAGGTCGTGTACCGCGTGCCCCGCAGTCCGGACGTCCAGTCCTGCGAGGACCGCAGGACGACCGTTGTTTCGGGCATGCCCGATTCGCCGCAGGCGGACGAGTACCGCAGATTGGCCAAGGTGCTCCTGGAGAGGTCGGAGGACGTCTCCGGAGGCATGAGCCTGAAGACCCAGGATTATGGATGCGATTGCAATGACTAAAGGAATCATTATTGTTGGATACGGTACCCGTACCGGGAACCTCACCGAGATCATCGAGAAACAGGCCGCCAGGATGAGGGCGCGCGGAATCGGCAACGTCTATACCGCGTACTTCCGCGTCAGCTCCCCCACCATCCAGGAGGCCGTCTCCCGTGCGGTCGCCGACGGATGCAACGACATCCTCGCCATACCCTACTACATCGCAGAGGGACGTCTCACCTTCGAGATGATCCCGGCCAAGCTCGGACTCGACACCGGCAGCTCCCGCGGCACCGCGCTCGTCGACGGGAAGGAGGTCCGCATCAGGATGGCCTCCGCCTTCGGAAGCTCGCGCGCCCTTACCGACATCCTCATCGACCGCATCGCCGACAACGGCGGTGATATGGACACCGGAATCCTCGTGCTGGGCCACGGATCCCGCGACCTCACCTCCTCCAACGAGGAGATTATGATCCTCAACGCCAAGCGCCTGAGGGCCATCGGATACCGCCACGTCGCCCATTCCTTCAACGAATTCGTGGGACCCACCATCGCGGAGGCCCTCAAGACCCTGGCAGCGGAGGGTGTCTCCCGCATCATCGCCGTCCCCCTGTTCATCGCCAACGGTGTCCATCTGGGGGAGGAGATCCCCGAGCAGCTCGGCATCCCCGCCTACTCCGAGGGAGGGGACATCGAGATCGGCGGGAGGAAGATCCAGCTGGTGTACACCAAGCCCGTCGAGGCAGACCCGCGTCTCACCGACATCATCGTCGCCAAGGCGAGGGAGTTCCTGGGGGAGTGAGTCCCTTGAAGGTACTGGTCCTCGACACGGTCCACGGCGCGGCGGCCATCTGCGAGGGTTACCTCGCCAAGGGCTGCGAGGTCACCGCGGTCGACGTCTACCATATCACGCCGGAGGCCGAGCTCGGCCGTCTGGCATCCCTGGGGGTGCGCATCGCTCCAAAGGCACCCGCCGAGCACTTCGACATAGTCACCATGCCGTGCCACTGCCCTGACGCGTTCATCGGCGAGGCCACCTACGGACGCAGGATGTTCTATTCGGAATCCGTCCATGACCTCATAACGGATAGGAGGTTCCGCATCGAGGTCACAGGGGTCAAGGGGAAGACCAGCACATGCTACCTGCTGGCACATATCCTCTCGGCCTGTGGGAAGAAGGTCTTCCTGCACACCTCCCGCGGACAGGGGGAGTACAGGGAGGGCAAGCATTTCATATCCGCTCTGAAGAGCATCGCACCCCCGTCCCTGCTCTGTCTTCCCGAGGGGGACTACGACGTCATGGTGTGCGAGATCTCCCTGGGGGGATCCGGGAAGGCGGACATCTCCTGCATCACCAACCTGGTGGAGGACTACGGTATCGCCAAGAACACCCGCAGGGCACGCGACGGCAAGAAGGATATCTTCTCCGACGGCATCAACATAGTCCTCGCCTCCGAGGAGGATATCTGGAAACCCTACGGGAAGCCCCTGCGCCTGATGAGGCCCCATATCCGTCCCGCCGGAACGGCGGTCCTGGGCACCCCGTATCCGCTCAAGGTAACCTATCTCGGCAGGGAGTACGATGTCTCGCTCCGCGGGGATTACCTGTCGATGCAGTACACTGAGGCCATGGACATGGCCCTGGAGGTCTGCGAGGCGATGGACCTGCCCGCCGGACCGGTCCTGGCGGCACTGGCCGACTTCCGCGGCGTGCCCGGCAGGGGCGAGGTGAAGGTGGAGGACGGGGTCCTGAAGATTCTGGACCGCAACCCAGGCATCTCCCATATGAGCGTGGAGTTCCTGCTGTCCCGCCTCAAACCTCTCGGCGTGCTGAAGAACGCCGTCCTGCTGGTGGACCCCGTCAGCAAGAAGGTCTGCGACAAGATGGACAAGGGATTGATCTCGGATGTGGCCTCCAAGTACGGGGTCTCGATGGAGATCCTTGACCGCGGGGAGATCCGTCCGGAGTACGTCGAGAGAAAAAAGACCGTCATCCACCTGGTCAAAGAGGGTTACCAGTGACCGTGGTGATGCATCCCCGCCCCAACCCCATCGTGGCCGCCATGTACACTCTGCGCGACATGGATGTGGACGTCATCGTGACCCATGGGCCGGCAGGATGCTGCTTCATGGCCTCTCGTCCTCTCGAGAATGCAGGAGTCAGGGTGGTGACTTCGGCCCTTAAGGATAACGATCTCATATTCGGCGGAGCGGACCCCCTGATCCGCACCGCCAACGAGGCAATACAGAGGTTCCACCCCCGCACGATGGCGGTCGTAGGTACATGTGCCAGCACCATTATAGGGGACGACGTGTCCGCGGCCATCGGTAGGGTGGACAAGGGTGACTGCAACCTCTTCAACGTGGACTGCAGCGGATGCATGGCCGACAACACCATGGGCGCCATCCGCGCCCTCAAGGCCGGTGCCAAGGCAGGTGTGATCTCCAAGGAGGAATGCGACCGCCAGACCGCTCTCCTCAAAGCGGCCACCGACCTCGAGAAGAAGAAGGGCATGGCCGGCAGGACTTACCTGTCGCCGACCAAGGGCCCCACCAAGTACGGCGTGGCCAAACGCATCGCCAATGCCCTGCGCGAGGGAAAGAAGGTGGCCTTCGTCATGCTCGCCAAGAAGGAACTCGCCTATCGTTATGCGGACATGTTCCTGGCGGCCTTAGAAGCTTGTAAGGAACTGGGCGGAGAGATCCGCTGTTTCGCCAACCTCGATGCGGAGAAGGGACTCCCCCGTATCCGCAGGTACTGCACCGGCATCCTCGGCGAACTCCGCGAGGCTGGTGTGGAGACGGAGATAGTCGGCGGACTCGACGAGTACGCAGTCATTGGAGAGGAGATGGCAGCGAAGGTCGATGCCTACAATCCCGACCTCCGCGTCTTCCTGGACATCTGCCATGCGTACCCCGACCTGCGGAAGGACGACATCCTGATCACGGACCAGCCCCGCGAGCTCGCCAACTACCTGGCCCAGGGGTTCGAGTTCTCCGTGGGGGAGCCCTCATCCCATAATATGGTCATGGGTACCGACAGGATAGTGACCCTGGAGACGGCAGAGACCCTGAGGGAGATCGCCAGGGGTGAATGAGTGAAGGGTTTCGTGATCGCCGGCACCGGGAGCGGGGTGGGGAAGACCTCCATCGCCACGGGACTGATGTCCGCCCTGTCCAAGAGATACAAGGTACAGGCGTTCAAGGCGGGCCCCGATTTCATCGACCCGATGTACCACCGTGCCGCCACCGGCCGTCCGTCCAGGAACCTGGATTCGTTCATGATGGATGACGGGCGGATCCGCAACCTGGTGGGTTTCGCATCCAGGGATGCGGACCTGTGCATCGTGGAAGGCGTCCGCGGCCTGTACGAGGGGTTCTCCGGCGACGGGGACCTGGGTTCCACGGCATACCTCGCCAAGACCCTGGGGCTGCCCGTCATCCTGGTGGTGAACGCCGGTTCCCTGACGCGTTCGGCCGCGGCCATCATCAACGGATTCCGCAGCTTCGACCCCGATGTGAAGATCGCGGGAGTCATCCTCAACAAGGTCTCGGGCGGTCAGCATTCGGACAAGCTCGATACCGTTATGAGCACCTACTGCCGGGACGTGAAGCTCCTCGGCAAGATCCGCAAAGACCCGGAGAATACCTTGGAACAGAGGTATCTGGGTCTTACGACACTGAACAGTTACGAGACCTGCAGCATCGAACCTCGCGAGCGCCTCGTGGAGACGGTAGACCTCGACATGCTAGTCGGCATCGCCGAGTCGTTTCCGACGGAACTGCCCAAGGACACCCCCTATGTGGAACGCAGTTCGGGACTGAAGGCCGCCGTCCCCTACGACGACGCCTACTGCTTCCTCTACAGGGAGAACGTCGAATGTCTCCAGGCCTCGGGCGTGGATGTCAGGTTCTTCCGTCCGACCGAGGGGGAACCGCTTCCGGATGCCGACATGGCCTACCTCTGCGGAGGATATCCCGAACTCTATGCCGAGAGGATCTCCGCCAACCGGGATTTCCTGGAGGGTATGAAGCAGATGTCCGACGAGGGCAGACCGATCCTCGGGGAATGCGGAGGTATGATGACCCTCTGTTCGGAGATGAAGGTGAAATCGGGAGACGTCTACCAGATGGCGGGATGTTTCGATGCCACCGCCGACATGGTGGGGAAGAGGCACGGACCGACCTACGTCATCGCCGAGGCCACGGATTCCAACCCCCTGTTCAAAGGGGCCGTGAAGGGACACGAGTACCATTATTCCGAGGTGGTCCCGCACGATGCCGAGTACTGTTTCAGACTCAGCCGCGGACAGGGCATCAGCGGGGGCATGGACGGTATGCTGGCGAAGCGCACCGTCGGGACCTACCTGCACCAGCACGCACTGTCCCACGAGGATTGGGCGAAGGGGTTCGTCGAATCCTGCCGCTAATCCCCCGCCGGAGCTCACTCCTGATTCTTTCTGCACACCAGTACGGGGCAGTAGGCCAGTCTGACGACCTTCTCGGCCACGGACCCGATGACCGCCCTCTTGGCATTGGTCCTTCCGAGGGAACCGCATACGCAGAGGTCGTGGCCCGCCGACTCCTCGGCGATCTTGTCGGCCGGATGGCCCTGCAGGATCTTGGTGACGACCTCGATGCCGGCCGCGGCACCCATCTCCCTGGCCCTGGCGAATGCATCGGCCGAAACCTCCCTGGCGGCATCCGCAATGTTCTCGGAGGTGTCCAGGGCACCGGCGAGACCGCTGAGGTTGTCGGGGTCGATGACGTACAGCACGGTCAGGGCGGCGCCGTTCTTCTTGGCGATGTTTACTGCGTTCTTCACGGCGAACTCGCTGTTCTCGCTCCCGTCGGTGGCGACCAGCACGCTCCTGTACATGGATGGGGAGTCGGAGAAATCGGCGGGGAGCGGAACCGCTTTGGGAGCCTCCTGTGCGGAGACCCTTTTCTTGGTGCGGGTGGCGAACACGGCGGCCGCGATGGCAAGACCCAGGATACCCATGGCGAGGAACGAGTTGCAGTATGAACCCATGACCGCGAGCACGGGGGTGAAGACCAGGGTGGTGATGAAGTTGGAGAGGTTGAGGAACACGGAGTACCCGCCCATCACCTTACCGGAGGTGCTTACCGTGGACAGCATGGACAGCCTTGCGATGACGGTGGGCATCAGGAGTCCCAGGGAGCATCCGATGACCACCATGCTGACGAAGGTCAGTGGGAGGAAGGGGACGTACAGCATGACCAGGCCCGCACCCATCATGAGGAAGGCGCAGGTGAATGCCATGCTGTCGCTGAGCTTGGTGGCCCTGCGGGTATAGAGGATGCTGAACACCGCCTGGGCGACACCCATGATTCCAAGGAGGATACCCATCATGACGTAGGGCTGGCCCATCTCGGCGATGTAGTAGGAGAAGTTCATCGGAACGGTAAACATCAGGAACATCTCGAGGAACACCATCGCGTAACAGAACATGATCTTCCTTCTGCCTCCGTTGTCGGCAGGAGTGTCCTGCAGGGGCCTGGACTGCGAGGGATTGCGCTCGATCCTGGAGGGATCCCTGATGGAGATGAGTCCGAACACGATGATGGGCAGTCCGATGAGGTAGATCAGGAACGGATAGTTCCAGCCGACATCGGCGAGAGAACCTCCGAGGGTCTCCAGCACCAGGGTTCCGACGCCTATGGCCGCCGCCTGGTAGCCTATCACCTTGGCACGCTGCATACCGGCGTAATACTCGCCGATGAGAGCCGTGACGGTGAGGGAGATCCCTGCGATACCGATACCGAGCAGGAAACGGCAGACGAGGATGAGCGCGAAGTTCTCGAGGAAGAAACTGGCCGTACCGGTGGCGGTGAAGACGGCCATCGCCATGAAGAAGACCTTCACCTTGCCGAGCCGGTCCGCCAGGTATCCGACCCCGAAGCCGGTGATGGCCACCGATAGGGATGGGAGGCTGACGATGAGCGACACGGCGAATTCGCTCTCGCCGAAGTGCTGTTTGATCGGCTGGAGGGCGGGAGCCACCGCGGCCGCACCCATGAGGATGACCATCGATGAGAGCAGTATGGTAAGAAGAGTGATTTTACCCGGTGTGAAGGGTTTCCTTGGATTGTGCATAGATTCGGTGCAATGTGGTTATATGTATAAGTCTAACCCGACGTCATAGTGTGTATAACCAACACATATAGTACGCACATCCGACAGTTTCCGGAATCGGGATGTTCCTTGGCCCAGGGTATGCGTCCCGATGATCCCGGTAAGACGGGAGCCTTTCCATCGGCGGACGGAGAAGATCAGTTCCTCAGAAGGGGGATTCACAGGGACCTAGGGGGCGAACCGACAATACCAGTATCCAGCCTTCAACAGTTCGTTTCTACCCTTGTTAAGCACATTTTTGGAGTTTGTATTCATTTTGTCTGGTATAACTATAAGTACGGACAATTTCTAAGAATCCGTGCATTAGTGCATCCAACGGAGTACTATGACCAGAGCAAAGAGTGCTTCCGGGGCTAACGCCACGGAAACGAAGCAGAAGAAGACGCTGCAGCAGCGTGTCGATGATTGGGATGTCTCACCCGTGGTGCTGAACAATCTCATCAACCTTATCATCGCGCTCCTCGTTCTCTTCGTGCTCCTCGCAGTCGCTTACTTCACCCTCTCGGTGAAGAGGCACCTCGTGTCCCTCGTCATGTTCCCGCTTCTCACTTATGTGATTTTCAGTCTGCCGAGTTTCAACCTCAGGATGAGGGAGAATCCCTCGACGCTGATCATCACGGACATCGTGGCCGTGGTGAACATCGCGCTGCTCAGCCTGTATCTCGACAGCAGCCTCTACGCACAGGACAGCGACCTCCTCCTGAAGGCGGTGTTCTGCCTGTTCGGAGTCATGATGTTTTCCGCATATCTCGCTCGCGGATACTATCTGTTCTACATCACCCCGTTCTTTGCGCCGATATACAATCTGTTTTTCATGTGGATGTACGGCGTGGAAGTCCTGTGGATGGCCGTCATCGCAGTGGTGCTCTTCATCCTCTTCCTCAGAGGAATATGGTACCACAAGTTCTACTTCGGAATCGGACGTGTCTGCATCGACGACAAGTACGTCGAGATGCCCGAGCTGAAGGCCGCTCACATAAGGAAGGAGCAGAAGAAGGCCGCCAAGGCCAAGCGCGAGGCCGAGATCGAAGCTCAGATCAGGGCCCGCCAGAACAGATGATCAGGTGCGCCTGAGCAGTTCCTTCAGTTTCTTCTTGGCATCCCTGTCGCCCTGTTTGGCGGCGAGGCTGTACCAGTACTGCGCCCTGTCGAGGTCCATCGCGGTGCCGTTCCCGTTCTCGTACGAAACGGCGGCGTTGAACTGAGCGTCGACGTTCCCCTGCTCGGCGGCCTTGAGGAACCACTCGAAGGCCTTCTCCGGGGACTTCTCCACGCCGGTGCCCCCGAGGTACATGTTGCCCAGGCAGAGCTGCGATTCCGCATACCCGAGCTTGGCTGCCCGGCCGTACCAGTAGGCGGCGAGCATGTCGTTCTTGGCCACTCCCGTTCCCTCGAAATAGCATTGTGCCAGATCGTTCTGTGCCTCGGGTATGTCCTGCTCTGCGGCGTTGGTGAAGTTCTGCACCGCATGGACGAAGGACTGCTCCACCCCGTTGCCGGTGGCGTAGAGCAATCCGAGAAGATACTGCGCGGTGGGATTGTTGTTGTTCGCCGACAGCTGCAGGAACCGGGACGCGTCCCCGTCCCTGCCGTGCTCGAGGAGTTCGACGGCGTTCATGAGGTCGGCGTCCTTCTTATCCTTCTCGCGGATGTTGATGTGGGGGGCGTAGCGTTTCATCTTTCAGACTCCTAGCTGTTTGCGGACGAGCTTCAGCGCGTCGGCGGCGTCCTCGACACCGAGTTCGGCCGCTCTTCCGAATAATTCCATGGCCTGCTTATAATCCTGTCCTATGCCGTCCCCCTCCATGAGGAGCAGGCCCAGGTTGTACATGGCGTCGGGATGGCCGTTCTCCGCCGCCTTGGAATACCAATGTGCCGCCTTCGCCGAATCCTTGGGGGTGCCCTTTCCCGTGTAGTGCATGAGCGCCAGACGGTACTGCGCATCGGTGACGCCCTGCTCGGCCGCCCGGGTGTACCACATGAGCGCATCCCCGTAGGAGATGGGGACCGACTGTCCGTCCTCGTACATGGCCGCGATGTTGTACTGCGCTCCGGCGTAACCGTTCTCGGCGGATCTGAGGATCCATTCGAAGGCGTCCGAATCGGACTGCTCCCCGCCCTCCCCGTTCAGGTACATGAGCCCGAGCTGGTTCTGGGCCTTGGCGTGCTCCTGCTCGGCGGCGTCGCGGTAGAACGATCTCGCCTCCTCCATCGACTGTTTCACCATGTCCCCGAGGTAGTGCATGCTCCCGAGGGTGTACTGCGCCTCGGCATAGCCGTTCTCGGCCGACATGTTAAGCCATCTGAGCGCGGTGCGGTCCCCTCTGGAGCGGAGGATGGTGCCCACGGTGAACTGGGCCACGGGATTCCCGGCCTCCGCCGATTTCCTGAAAAGGATCAGGGAGGTGTCTATGTCGCCTTCCCTGTAGAGTCTCACGGCCTCGGAGAATGCGGGGTCGTCGCGGCAGCAGGTCATAATTTGATTCCCTGCTCGCTCTCGATCTCGTCGATGAAGCGCTTGGCCTCGGGGATGCCCATGCTCAGGGCGAGCTTCAGATACCTGAGAGCGACCTCGTCGTCCTTCTCCACCCCGTCGCCGTCATGGTAGATCAGTCCCGTGGCGAGGGTGGCCTCGCGGTGTCCGAGATCGGCGGCCTTTCTGCAGAGCCTGGCGGAGCGTTCGCGGTCCTCCTTGGTCCCGATGCCCTTGTAGCACAGGTGGGAGAGGGCGAAGCATGCCTCGGGGATCTTCAGGTCCGCCGCCTTCTCGTAAAGACGGACGGCGATGGTGAAGTTCTGGTCGACCCCGATGCCCTTCTCGTAGAACGATGCGAGGTTGCAGATGGCCTGGGGATGGCCGGCCTCGGCCGCCTTGCGGGTCCATTCGTAAGCCTTCGCGGGAGAGTGCTGGGTCTTCTTGCCCTCGGCGTACATGATGCCGAGCTCGCTCATGGCCGCCAGGTGTCCCTGCAGGGCCGCCTTGCGGAACCATTTGAGGGCTTCGATATCATCCTTCTTGACCACGATGCCGTGGTAGAAGAACACCCCCACGCGGAACTGGGCGTCCGCATGCCCCAGACGGGCCGCCGAAAGGAAGAGGGCCAGGGCGTTCCTAACGTCCTTGCTATCGAATGCTCTCATACCTCCCTCGTAGTATGCTTCGGCGGTCGCTTTGTCGTTCGGGGTCATGTTATCGACAGGGGTATATCATCCTGTTAAAAAATCCTATTCGGAGCACCCCCGCTCACTGCAATCCGAGTCTCCTGCGGCGACCCAGGCGCAGGTTCGCCGCCAGGGCGAGAGTCGGGAGCTCTATGAGCGGGCCTATGACCAGGATCAGCAGCGCCACCGAGTTCTCCGGGAAGGCCGCGGCGCAGATGGCCAGCGCCAGGGGAGAGTTCCTGGCCATGGTCGTGAAGATAAGGGATGTGGTGTCGTCGAACGTCCACCCTCCCGCCTTTCCGATCCCGGACGAGAGCAGGTAGTTCACGGCGAAGAATATCATCAGGGGGACCAGCATCTCGGCCAGCAGCACGAGGTTGTCGAACAGCACCTGGCTCTCGGAGGCGAACATGGCCACGATGGCGAGGCAGAGGAACAGGGTCTGGAGCTCGTCGTTGTAGCCCAGGACGGAGTCCTTGGCCCGGGCTGCCGCTTGGGAGCGGGAGGCAACGAGGCGTACGGCGGCCGCCGCGGCGATCGGTATCCCCAGCATCACCAGGATGCTCCAGAGGATGGTGGCGGCGTCGAACGAGAGGTCGGCACCGAAGAAGACCCAGGCGTACACCGGAAGGAGCAGGACCTGGATGATGAGGTTAAGCGGGAGGATGGCGCTGCTGAGGGCGGTGTTGCCTTTCGCTACGCCGGTGAACACCAGGAACCAGTCCGTGCAGGGTGTGACCAGCAGCATGAGGATCCCGAAGCGCACATCGAGGTTACCCGAGAAGAACGCATATCCCAGGAGGATGGCGAAGAGCGGCGTCCACACGAAGTTGACAATCAGAGCGGTGCCGGTGAACCTCCTGTCGGAGAAGGCCTCCTTGAGGCGGGAGCCGTCCACCGCGAGGAACACGAAGAACAGCATCACGATGAGGAACGGTTCGATGAGCGACCCGGACCAGTTACCGAAGGCTGTCCATACGCCCAACGCAAGACCGATGAAGGCCGCCGCCATTATCGAGACGGGCTGGACGATCTCCGCATGCTCCATGGGATTCTGACGTTTTGATGTGTTTAAAAAGTACCTGCGAACCTGTGCTCGAGCGGACGCTAGGGGTTATGTAACCCGTAGCCGATGGGGGAGCATGGATTTCCTCAGCGGTATGACCGGAATCGGGGATGACCCCGTTCTGAAGAGCGCTTACGATGCTTATTCCGAGGGCAGCTACATGAGCTCCCTCTCGATCTTCGAGGAATCCGGAACTCCCGAGGCGAAGTACTGCATGGCCTTCCAGATCCTCAACGGACAGGGTGTCCAGAGGGACCCGAAGAAGGCCTTCGCGCTGTTCGCTGAATCCATGGAGGGAGGTTTCCTGCCCGCCGTCTCGGAGGTCGCCCAGTGCTACGGCTACGGCATCGGGGTGAAGACCGACGACCCCAAGGCCTTCGAACTCTTCAGCAGGGCCGCGGAGTCCGGCGACCCCTACGGGATGTCGATGCTGTCCATGATGTACCGCAACGGCGACGGTGTCAAGAGGAGTAACAAGCTCGCCGACGAATGGTCCGGGCGCTGCGATTCATCCGGCGATCCCGGGGAGCTGGAAGATATCGGGCTGGAGTTCCTGGAGAAGGGCAACGTGATCCTGGGGCGCATGTTCCTGATGCGTTCCGCCGTGATGGGCGCTCCCGTCTCCGCCAAGGCACTGGCGTTCGTCTACGGTTTCGGTGCCGGGGTCCGCGCGGACGAGGACGAGGCCTCCGACTGGGAGGACACCGCGGACGCGAACGGATGGGACGACGTGACCAGGGAGGATCTCGAAGGTCATGAAGAATGGTTCTCCAGGTTCATCGACCTGGAGGATCTGGAACCGGAATGATCATTCGCGGTCGGTCTCGGGTACGGGCTCGCCGAGTTTCCTGAGTTCCTCGGCGGCCTCCTCGCAACCCTTGCGGGCGGACTCGGTATAGATCTCCACGGCCTTGGCGCGGTCCTTGGGGACACCCTCGCCGAGGAGGTACATGTCGCCTAGACTGCATAGTGCCAGATCGTTCCCGAGGTTGTAGGAGCGGGTGTAGTATTCGAAGGCCTTGTCGAAGTCCTGCGGGACTCCGCGGCCCTTCTCGTACATATCCCCGAGGTTGCACAGGGCATCCGAATTGCCCTGCTCGCCGGCCAGTTCGTACAGTTCCGCCGCCTTGGTATAATCCTGCTCCACGCCCTGTCCGAAATCGTAGGCGATGCCGAGGTTGAGCTGGGCGTCGGCGTTCCCCTGGATGGCGGCGATCCTGAACCATGCGACGGCCAGGTCGTGGTTCTGCTCCACGCCCTCTCCGTCCATGTACATCATGCCGAGGGCGGTCTGGGCCTCCGGCAGGCCCTTCTTGGCTGCTTTCTGGTATAATTCGAACGCCTTCGTGTAGGATTTGGGGACCATCTCTCCGAAGTAGTACAGGGTGGCGAGGAGCTCCATGGCGGGTGCAAAGTCCAGCTTGACTGCCTTCTCAAGATAGTCTAGGGCGACCCCCTCCGACTTCTTCACACCCATCCCCACGCCGTACATCCTCGCAAGTGCCAGGCATGCCTGCGGGAGATCCTGGTCCGCTGCGGAGCGGTACCATGACGAGGCCAGGCCGAGATCCTTGGCGACGTGCAGTCCGCTCTCGTACATCATGCCCACGTGGAGCTGCGCGAGGGCGTACCCGCTGTCCGCCGCCTTCTGGAAGAGTTCGAAGGCCTTCCCGAGATCCTTGGCGACCCCGGTGCCGTCGAAGTAGAATGCGCCGAGGTTCACCTGGGCTTCCGGCATGTCCTGCTCGGCCGCCTTGGAGTACCATTTGATCGCTTTGGCATAGTCTGGTTTGAGGTCGTAACCGTTGGCATAGATGAGGCCCAGGTTGAACTGCGCCTCCCTCACGCCCTTCCTGGCGAGACGGGTGAGGAGCTTGCGGGCCTCGTTCCATTTGCCCTCCGCGGTGAGCTTTACGCTCCTGTCCAAATCCTCGGTCACGGTCATATCCTGTACCTATCGCAGTAATCTCATAAAAACCAGCGGTCAGCAATCCCAAGACGGGATGTCCGCATGGCGCGCCTTGACCATCCTCTCGTAGCAGCGGATGGTGGTCTCCACATCGGCCGCCGCCCGGTGGGCGGTGGTGGGCACCACGCAGAGATGCTGTGCGAGGGTGCCGAGCCTGTGGTTGGGGAGCCCCTTGTAGGTCCTCCTGGAGATCCTCATGGTGTCGGTGAAATCGTTGCCGATGGGCTCCAGCCCCGCCCTGAGCGCCCCGTCGTAGAGGAAGTTCATGTCGAAGCAGGTGTTGTGGCCCACCACCATATCGTCTCCCACGAAGTCGAATAGCTCCGGGAGCACCTCCTCGGGGAGAGGTGCATCGGCCACCATCTCGCGGGTGATCCCGGTGAGCTGGGTAATGAAGGATGACACCTTGTTCAGTTCCCCGGGGCGTACGAAGCTCACGAATCTGTCCTCCGCCCTACCGGACCTCACCCTGTATGCCGCCACCTCGATGATCCAATCGCTGGAGGGTCTGAGGCCGGTGGTCTCCAGGTCGATACATACGTAATCCTCGGGGGAGGCGATGAGGCTCTTGCCCCTTCCGGGGCGGGGGTTCGTTTTCATGATATCATTGTTTCGAGGTGATGATCTTCGAGATGTCCGCCTCGGTCAGGGAACCCATCTTCTGCACGAAGGCGGAGTTCTGTACCACGGCGGAGGTGCCGGTGCGCACCGCAACGGGTTTGTCCTGCCCCGCTCTGATGAGGTCGGAGACGGCGACGTCCTTGCTTCCCTTCAGCGACATGGGGATGACCTCGTGGACGGTATATCCTGCGGGGGTGCGCTTGGCGACGACCACCGCGCATCTCTTCTTACCGGTCTCCCCGAACGGGGTGTCCGCAAGCCAGACTTCCCATTGCTTGGGGGCGCCCATCCTCGACGTTCCGGTCGGCTTGTAGTTGACTTTCATGTTTCCGGTTAAGGGATTCGCCGTAGATAACACATGCGAAGCGAGCTGAATTGAAAAGTGGCGCGGAGAGGGAGATTTGAACTCCCGAGGGAAAAATCCCACAAGATTTCCAGTCTTGCGTCTTACCGGGCTGGGCTATCTCCGCTGATACGGCGTCGTATTTGGTTCTTAGATAAAAAGGTTGGGTAGCTGATCTCAGCTCCAGTCTATGTCGCTGCGGAGGTCGGCGAGATGCGTCCTGACCTTCCTGGCACTTTCGATCTCGGAGGAAGAGAGAGTAACGGTGACGACCTCTTCCCCGGTTCCCGCCGATACCAAAGGCTTCCCCAGCGGGGAGAAGGCGCAGGACCCTCCGTAGTACCTCCCGGCGGGCCCGGTGCCGGTGTTGTTGCAGAACAGGGTGTACACGGTGTTCTCGAAGCATCTGGCCGGGACCACAGTCCTCATCGCGTACTCCGACTTCTCCGCCGAGGCGCTGGGCATCAGGACAGCATCGGCGCCGTGGGTGGCGTAGTAGCGGTGGATCTCGGGGAACATGGCATCGTAGCATATCAGCAGCCCGAACCTCATCCCCTTCCATTCCACCATCGAGGGCCCCTTCCCGGGGGTGAAGACGTTCTCGTTGTAGGGTTCGAAGTTCGCCAGGTAGAGCTTGTCGTACTCAGTCCTGCCCTCGGGGGTGAAGAAAACGAGCGAGTTGAAGGTCTCGTTCCCGCGGATCACGGGCATCCCCATGGCGATGGCGATGTCCTTCTCGCGGCACAGGGTCTCCAGCGAATGCCCCGCCTCCTCCAGTTCGGTGGCATCGAAGCTCCTGCATCCGTATCCCGTGAGGAACAGCTCCGGGAACAGGTAGATGTCGGCGGGGGCCTCCCCGGCGATCCTCCCGACCTCATCCAGATTGCTGCTTACGTCCCCGCGGCTGGGCACTTGGCAAAGGGCGACCCTGACGTCCATGGGGAACGTATCTCTGTTTCCCATATTATTTGTTACATTCCTTTTTATCGAACAATAGCGATTATGGGGCATGGCATTCCGTGCTATGCGCAGCATCACCGACGCGGACGTTTCCCGCATCCTCGGTTTCATAAAGGAGACCGTCTCAGCCGCGCATGCCGAGGGAGCAGTCGTGGGCATCAGCGGAGGCATAGATTCCGCGGTGGTCGTGAAGCTCTGCGCGGACGCCCTCGGGGCCGATAAGGTCCATGCCGTTTTCATGCCGGTGAGCAGTACTCCGAAGGAGGACTACAGGCAGACCGAGAGCATGTGCCAGGCATGGGGTGTAAAGTACGATGTCGTTGATATCCAGCCCGCCGCCGACGCATTCGGGAAGATGATCCTCAAGCCCGGGGACGACCCGCTTCAGAGGGGCAACATGATGTCCCGCTGCCGCATGATCGTCCTTTTCGATGCCGCACGCCGCGAGAGGCGCCTGGTTTTCGGCACCACCAACCGCAGCGAGCTCCTCATGGGATACATGACCAAGTTCGGAGACGGTGCGGAGGATGCCTCCCCCATATGCAGACTTTACAAGACCCAGGTATGGGAAATAGCCCGTCTCATCGGGGTTCCCGGCGAGATCATCGACAAGGTCCCCACCGCAGGTCTCTGGGACGGTCAGACCGATGAGGAGGAGATGGGCGTGACCTATCTTGCACTCGACAAGGCCCTCAACGTCATGGAGCAGGGCGCGACCGATGGCGAGATGGCGGAGGCCGCCAGCATCACCGCGGAGAAGGCGGCAGAGATCCGCGCCCAGGTCAGCAGGATGGAGCACAAGCACCTTCCAGCCTACGCGCCCCGCGACTGCTGAACCTATGTCGATTTTTGACAATCTCGCGCGGGTACATCCAATAGCTTTTATGATTGGAGACCTATTCCAGCCCGATATAGGGGGCTTTATTTGGCAGCCATAAGGGAAGAGGAAGGTTACGTTTTCGTCGGAGGAAGGAAGCTCAGGCGCGGTTTCACCACCGGATCCTGTGCCGCCGCGGCCTCCAAGGCTGCCGTTCAGATGCTCCTTTCCGGGGAACCCGTGGATTTCGTGGACATCATGACCCCCCGCGGGATCCCCCTCCACATCGCCATCGAGAAGATCGAGATGTCCGGGGACCGCGTCTCCTGCGCTGTCCGCAAGGACGGGGGAGACGATGCCGACGACACCAACGGCGCCTACATCCATGCCGAGGTCAGCAGGTCCTCCGGGGAAGGCGTCCGCATCGACGGAGGCGTCGGCGTCGGAAGAGTCACCCGCAAGGGTTTGGACCAGCCGCCCGGCAACGCGGCCATCAACCACGTCCCCCGCAACATGATCGTCGAGGCTGTCGAGGACGTCTGCCAGGCGCTGAAGTATACCGGTGGCATCGAAGTGAAGATCTACGTGCCGGAGGGAGAGAAGATCGCCGTCCGCACCTTCAACTCCCGTCTGGGAATCATGGGCGGAATCTCCATCCTGGGGACCAGCGGGATCGTGGAGCCCATGAGCGAGACCGCGCTCCTCGGCTCCATCAAGGCCGAGATGAACGTCTTCATGGCCGAGGGGAGGAAGTACCTCCTGACGGTCCCAGGCAACTACGGCAAGGATTTCGTCAAGGCGTATCCCGCCCTGGAGGGTCAGACCCCTGTCGAATGCAGCAACTTCATCGGCGACTTCCTCGATATGGCCGTCGAAGCCGGCGCAGAGGGAGTCCTCCTCGTGGGAAATCTGGGAAAACTGGTCAAACTGGCGGGAGGTATCATGAACACCCATTCCCGCAATGCCGATTCCAGGATGGAGATCCTGGCCTCCAACGCCATTCTGGCGGGAGCGGACACCGAGACCGCCAAGAGGATACTCGGCTGCATCTCCACCGACGACGCCCTTGAGGTTCTGGACGAGAAGGGGCTGATGAAGCAGACCCTCGAGATCCTCATCCCGAAGATCGAGTTCCACATGAACCACCGCGTCAAGGGAGACATCAAGGTGGCGGCCATCACGTTCTCCTCCGAATTCGGCATCCTGGGGCAGACCCCCGGTGCCGAGGAGCTCCTGAAGAAAGTGGGGGCGAGGGAATGAAGGTGGGGATAATCGCATTCACGACCTCTGGATGCCGTACGGCGCTGGAGATCTCCAAGGTGTTCGAAGGTGACGAGGTTGAGCTCTTCGCGAAGAGCACCTCGGACGAACTGGGCCTGACCCATGTCGGGGAGAGCATGAGGTCGTGGACCGGGACCGCCTTCGGGAAGTACGATGCCATCGTGTTCGTGGGCGCCATCGGCATCGCCGTGAGGGAGATTGCACCATTCGTGAAGTCGAAGGACACCGATCCCGCCGTGATCTCCGTGGACGAGAAGGGGAAGTTCTCGGTCCCCGTGCTCTCCGGCCATATCGGGGGCGCCAATGCCCTGGCCGTCCGTATCGCGGGGGGCATCGGAGCACTGCCCGTGGTGACCACCGCCACCGACATCAACGGCAAGATCTCGATAGATTCGTTCGCAGTCAACAATAATTTGACAATTACATCGTTACACATGGCGAAGGAGGTCGCAGCACGCATCCTGGCGAACGATCCGGTCGGATTGGTGTGCGACGTGGATTGTCTGGATTCCCCGCCTCCGGAGCTGTCCGGGCCCGCGGACTCCCCCACCGGGGTGTACATAGGCACGAAGGACATCAGCCCGTTCCCCTCGACCCTCCGCCTGGTCCCCCGTGACCTGGTGCTCGGCATCGGATGCCGTCGCGACACCCCCCAGCAGGACATCGAGGAGATGGTCTCCAAAGCCCTGGCCGAGATCGGGGCCGGCATGGACCGTGTCCGTGCGGCCGCCAGCATTGACCTCAAGAAGGACGAGAAGGGACTGCTCGGATTCGCCGACGCCCACCGCATCCCCATCACGTTCTACACTTCCGGCGAGCTCAACGCTCTCGAAGGTGAATTCTCCAAATCCAACTTCGTGCAGTCCGTCACTTCCGTGGACTGCGTATGCGAGCGTTCGGCCGTCAGGCGTTCCGCCGACGGCACCCTCGTTCTCAGGAAGTTCGCAGGCAATGGCGTGACCGTGGCCATAGCGCAGGAAAAGTTCGCGGTCTCGTTTTCAAAGGTGAGAAGATGACAGGCAAAGTTCTCGTTTTCGCCGGCACTACCGAGGGAGGGGCCATCACCGACCTTCTCGCCAATGCCGGAATCAAAGTGCACGCATGCGTGGCCACCGAATACGGCCGCACATCCCTTAGACCGAATCCCAACGTGGAGGTCTCGGCCCACCCGCTCCCTCCGGAGGAGATGAGGGCGCTCATGAAGGAGTACCCCGTGGTGGTCGACGCCACCCACCCCTACGCGGTCCGCATCACCGGCCACATCAAGGAAGCCTGCGCCGATACCGGTGCCGAGTACATCCGCCTCCGCCGTCCCGAGTCCTTCGCCGCCGGGGACGATATCGTCACGGTCGACAGCATCGACGTGGCGGTGGAGTACCTCAAGGGTACCGAGGGCAACATCCTGGTCACCACCGGCAGCAGGGAGATCTCCAAGTACACGGCCATCCCCGACTACCGCGAGAGGGTGTTCGCCAGGGTGCTCTCCATCCAGGACAGCGTCGCCGAGTGCGCGAAGAACGGTTTCGAGGGAAAGAACCTGTTCGCCATGCAGGGCCCCTTCTGCGAGGAGCTCGACTACGGCATGATGGTGCAGATCGGCGCCAGGTTCATGGTCACCAAGGATTCCGGGGCGCCCGGAGGCTTCGCCGAGAAGGTGGCTGCCGCCCGCCGCGCCGGAGTCAGGATCGTCCTGGTTGGAAGGCCCCAGGAGGAGCCCGGATTCGATTACCATCAAACGGCTGAGCTGCTGGCATCCAAGTTCGGATTCGCCTGTCCCGGACAGGATGCCCCCGTCGCCGCCCGCACCCTGTCCATCGTCGGTACCGGCGTCGGACCCGGTACCGGACTCACCTCCGCGGGAGCCGAAGCGGTGAAGGACGCCGACCTGGTGGTCGGGGCCGACCGTATGCTGCAGATCCCCGAGGCCGCCGGCAAGCCCGTGCTCGCCGAGTACATGCCTACCAAGATCTTCGAATACCTTGACGAGCACCCCGAGTACCGCAACATCGCCCTGCTGGTCTCCGGCGACGTGGGATTCTACAGCGCCGCCAAATCGATGCTCGCGAAGGTAGATCCCGCCGAGTACGACGTGACCCTCCACTGCGGCATCTCGTCCGTTCAGTACCTGTGCGCCAGGGCAGGGGTGCCCTGGCAGGACGTACGTCTCATAAGTGCCCACGGCAAGAGCGCCAACATCGTCGGCAACGTCCGCCGCAACCCCGCCGTGTTCTCGCTCCTGAACGGAAGCGAGGGCGTACGCAAGATGTGCCAGTAGCTCATAGAGTACGGCTTCCCCAAGGTGCAGGTGGCCATCGGCTGCGACCTTGGATACCCCGAGGAGAAGTTCATTTACGGCACTCCTGAAGAGATCCTCGCCTCCGAGCTCGGCACCCTGTGCGCAGCCCTCATATTCAACCCCTCCCCGGACGGGAGGAACCCCATTAGCATCCCCGACTCGGAGTTCATCCGCGGCGACGCACCCATGACCAAGTCCGAGATCAGGGCCCTTTCCGTCGCGAAGCTGAAGCTCTGCGAGGATTCCGTGGTCTACGATATTGGTGCGGGGACCGGCTCCGTCACCGTCGAGATGGCCCTGACCGCCTACAATGGCATGGTCTACGCCGTGGAGAAAGAGGATGCCGCCGCAGACCTCATCGAGGAGAACAAGAGGAAGTTCGGCACCCCCAATGTGGAGGTCATCCGCGGTCTGGCCCCCGAGGCCATGAAGGACCTGCCCGCCCCCACCCACGTGTTCGTCGGAGGATCCTCCGGCAACCTCAAGGACATCGTGGCCTGCGTCCTCGCCAAGAGCCCCGAGGCCCGCATCATCGTCAACTCGGTCACCTTGGAGACCATCTCCGAGGTGCTGGAGCTGCCCAGGGTATGCGCCGTGGAGCAGGAGGAGATCGTCTGCATCAATGCCTCCAACTCCCGCCATCTGGGAAGGTACAACCTCATGACCGCCCAGAATCCTGTTTACATCGCCGTCTTCAGAGGGAAGTCCGCATGAGCCTGAACCGTTTCATGATCGCGGCCCCCGCCAGCGGCAGCGGGAAGACCCTGGTGACCTGCGGTATCCTGCAGGCGCTGGTCAACAGGAAGCTGAAGGTAGCCTCCTTCAAGTGCGGTCCCGATTACATCGACCCCATGTTCCACGCCCGCGTCATCGGCACCAAATCGAGGAACATGGACTGCTTCTTCTGCGACGACGAGACCCTCAGGTACCTCTTCACAAGGACCGCGGAATCCTCCGACATCTCGGTTATCGAAGGAGTCATGGGATTCTACGACGGCATGCGCGCCGCCTCCACCGACGGCAGCTCCTACGACGTGTCCCAGAAGCTGAAGGCACCCGTCATCCTGCTGGTCAACTGCAGGGGAGCGAGCGTCTCCTGCATCCCCGTCATCAAAGGATTCAAGGAGTTCAGGGAGAACAACATCAAGGGGGTGATCCTGAACAGCATGAGTCCCCATGTCTTCGCGGAGGTCAAGCCCGCTATCGAGAAGGAGCTCGGCCTGAAGGTCATCGGATACGTGCCCAAACTTAAGGACATCAATCTCGAGAGCAGGCATCTGGGTCTGGTACTCCCCGACGAGGTGGCATCCCTGAAGGAGGACCTCAACAGGCTCGCCGGAATCCTAGAGGATACCCTCGATTTCGATGCGCTCCTGGAGATTGCCGCCGGTGCCCCGGAGATCAGCGGTAAGGCCCCCGAGCACGGAGTCCTGGATAAGAAGGTTAGGATCGGCCTCGCCAGCGACGATACGTTCTGTTTCACCTACGAGGACAACATCGCGCTCCTGGAGGAGTGCGGTGCGGAGATCGTACCGTTCTCGCCCATGCACGACAGTAAGCTCCCGGAAGGCATCCAGGGGATAATCCTCTCGGGAGGATACCCGGAGCTCCACGGGGAGATCCTGGAATCCAACAAATCCATGCTGGCGGACATCCGCGAGAAGATCGCGGGCGGCCTGCCCTGCCTCGCTGAGTGCGGCGGGTTCATGTACCTCCACGAGAGGATGGAGGATTCTGAAGGAAAGATGCGCAGCCTGGTCGGAGCGGTGAAAGGAGAGGTCCGCAACACCGGCAAGCTGGCGCGTTTCGGTTACGTCACTCTCACGGCCGAGGGCGACAGCATCCTGCCCCCCGGAGGGGTCAGGGGCCATGAGTTCCATTACTGGGACAGCACCAACTGTGGAGAATCCTGGAAGGCTGTGAAGACCTCCGGGAAGGAGTACAGGTGCGGGCACGAGGAAGGCGCTCTGGTCGCCGGGTACCCCCACCTCTATTATTACTCCAATCCCGAAGTGGCCTACCGTTTCCTGCTGAAGTGCTCCCGTTACGGGAACTGATCAGAGCTCGAGGCCGCCCATCATCGATTCGGAGATGATGGAGACCACGATCACCACGATCAGTCCGACGATCAGTGCAGCCAGCTGCCTGGGGTCCTTGTCCCTGTGGTGGAACGCCTCGGGGACCATGTCACACAGTGTGACGAACATGAAGATTCCCACGGAGAAGCACAGTGCGGGTCCCGCGAATCCCATGTTGCCGGTGTTTAGGCACAGATAGGAGATCACGGTGGCGATGGGCGAGATGACGCTGAATGCCACCAGGTACTTCCATGCGCTGGACTTGCTCTCGGACATCAGGAGGGTGGAGGACAGGGAGAACACCACCACTGCCTTGTGGAGGCAGAGTGCGATGAGCACCATGAACCCGACCTCCTCCCCGGCGATGAACGCCGCGGCAAGTGCCAGACCATCGAAGAACGAGTGGATGGACAGTCCTGCGAAGGCGGACATGGAGGTGATGCTGTGGGAGTGTTCGTCATCCGCGTGCTCGTCCGAATGAAGATATTTCTTCACCATGAAATCTATGAAGAGCAGCAGGACGAATCCCACTAGGATCATGTAGAATGCGGTGTGCAGCGAGTGGCCGGCGTCGAGGGTCCTTTCCAGGGCTTCCGGCGGAAGCATGATGAAGAGGACGCCGAGCATCACACCTGCGCTGAATGCGATCAGGAAGTGCATGTGCTCGGGGTTCCTGTTCATGAGGAACGGGAGATATCCCGCGATGAGAGTGATGACAAGAATAACCGCCGCGAACAGCAGTACCATCCATATTTGGTCCATGTTGGCCACTTCGGATTTTATTATTAATATCTTTCTGAAAAGTTAATAAAATATCCTTCAAAACAGCCAAAATTTAATAAATTGGATGATTTTAAATAATTTAACCGCGTTAAGTGGCTTTATGCCCGTAGTTAGCGTGTCCCTCAGTGATGAGAATTTGGCCTTTCTTGACAAGATTCAGGAAGCCTACAAACTGAAGGGACGCAGCGATGCCGTTCGTACCTCCATCCAATCCGCAATCTCCGAGATGCAGGACATGGAGAACATGACCGGTCCTGTCGAGGGCATCCTCATCACCGTCCGCCACGATCATGCGGACCCGTGGATGGGAATCATTCAGGCCAAGTACATCAACTGTATAAAGACTCAGATACACTCCCATCTCAGGGATAAGAAGTGTCTCGAGGTCATGGTCATTTCCTGCAGCGCAGAGGAGCTCAAGGAGATCATACAGGAGATCAAGGCTTCCGGAAAGGCCGATTACGTCAGGTTCGTACGCAGCTGATTCCGTCAGTTTTCTAACGTGTCGGTCGTTATTTTTGGTGCATTCCGCGTAAAAATTAAGCATAATGCTTTATTTTTATCTGCTAGGTCACCAGCGTGTTGATGGATGAATTATAACATTCAAGAGGTTATATATTCCTAACCCATACAATCATGCATGGGAAACCAAGACCTGGAGAAACATGTGGAAGAAGAGCTTCGGAGACTTTCTTCCCAAGATTTCTACCGTATTACCGAACGCCTGCGTGCGGTAATCGACCGCGAGATCCTGTCCCGTTCCTTACCGGCTCTCGAATATCAGTGCCCTGTATGCGACGGAGGGGAATTCGTCAGATACGGACATACCGCTGCGGGGACCCAGAGGTGGAAATGCAAGAGGTGCGGCCTAGTCCGCACCCACTGCCAATCAGGCGGGATTCTCGCCAACACCAAATTGGACCGTGAGAAATGGATGCAATACATTCCGTTGTTCCTGGCACATGTTCCGTGCAGTGCCGTGGAAGCTCAGCTGAAGGTCACCCACCGCACGGCCTGGTTCATGAGGGTACGTATGCTTGAAGCCGCATACAACGAACTTCCAGCCTTTCAGGTGAAGGCCGGTTGCAACACTCAGATCGATGAAATGTACTTCAGGGAATCGTTCAAAGGAACGAGATTCGATACTTTGGACCACCCGCCCAGAGCTCCCCGCACTGGGAAGGACATATTTCGTTCCAGAGGGAGGGATGACGAGAGGATCTGTGTCATGACCATGGTGAACGACGGTCGTGATTTCCTTTTCGACGTATCGTGCCGCGGACCGCTTAGTAGCGATGTTGCGATGGAAAAACTGAAAGACCGTATCGAGCAGGGCGCGATAGTGAATACAGACAGACACTTTGCATACCCCAAGGTGCTTTCCGCCCTCGGAGTGGCTGTTCACAACGCATTCCGTTCGGAGGATCATGAGCATCTTTCCACGACCAATCACATTGATGGGAACCTCAAGGCCTTCATGAAGCCTTTTCACGGAGTTTCCACCAAATGGCTCCATATCTATCTGGCATGGTACAAATGGCTAAGGTGTTTCGGTACTTCCGACATTGCCACCAGACACGTAGCTTCTGGCGATTATGTACACAGTTGGAGGAGCATACGGACCATGGGAACCCCTTTCCGTGACTCCTCTTTCAACGCAGTGAAGTGCTGAATTCAGGCATTCAGCACAAACCATGCGGGACTTTCTGTAATTTACGATCTTCGGCACACTCCCGCATACCCGTGTCTGCAAAGGATTGATGCACGCTAATCTACATGTGCCGAAGTGCTCTTTACACGACCCTTCCCTTTCCGAAGACCGCGATATTTACCAAATAGACTCAGATTTGTGAAAAACTGCTAGATTTTAGCCTGACCTCGCCACCAAGAGCAACCGAACATTGATTTTTGGCTTTGGGACCGAAAGCAAAAAGTGTCCCGGCCGGAATGTTCAGTTGTGACACAAAAACGCATAACGACTGGGACGGAACTTCCCAGTCCGAACGAGAATATATCAGTTCCGACAGGACTTGTGAAAACAATCGAACATTATCTCGGTGCCACAGGCGTATTGGGCTTTGTGGATACGTTCAAGCAACGGGGAGTAGCGATGAGCAGGATCCTCGTGGCCATGTGCACCCACATCCTCATGGGCAGCAATTCCATGAGCAGATGTTCCGATTGGCTGAAGAACAGGGATGTGAGGAAGGAACTCGGATTGGATTCAGGTTTGTCGCAGAGGACCATCAACCGTGCTATTTCGCTCATAGGGAATCACAGCGATGAGATCCTCGTGAGACTATGGGAAGGTCTCGATGCAAGATATCATTTCGAGAACACCGATGTGAACATCGACGGTTCTGCCGTCGTTGTGAACGGCCCCGAAGCGGAGCTCGGGGCCGTAGGTTATCCGAGGGATTTCAGGGACCAGAGCAGGAAACAGGTGGAGTTCCTTACGGCGGAATTGCAGAGATCGAAGATCCCGTTCTTCATGAGAGCCTACAGAGGGAACACGTCCGACCCTGAGCAGTACAGGGATGCCCTTCCGGACATCTTCTCCATGATCCGCGAGGGTTCATGGATAATCGTGGACAACGGTGGAGCATCGGGGGATATCCTCGATTCTATCGTGAGATCGGGACACAAGTATCTCACCAGGGTGAAGATGAACGCTTCCGATGACAAGAGGATAGCCGATACCGAGTGCGAATGGGAATACGTGGAGGACGGGGTGTGCTGCAAGAAGCACACCTTCGATTCATCCGGAAGGACGACGTATCTGTTCTTCTCACTTGACAATTGGTACCGTTCGTATCATTCCGCTTCCAGGAGCTTCGACCGCATGGTCGAAGCGGTGAAGACCTACGAGGGCGGGCATTTCAGGAAGTCTGATTTCGTTACCGTGAAGAGGAACGTGCTTGCGGATATCGAAGTGAAGGTGAGTCTTCAGACGAAATTCACGTTCGAAGAGAGTGAGAGGGAAGGTATAATCCGGGAGATCATGGGTACCCGTGCAGGGATTTTCAAACTGGAATCTTCGGAGCAATTGACACCGTCGGAAGCTCTCGATAAGTATCGTGCAAGGGTCACGGTCGAGCACCTTATACATTCCCTGAAGAGGGTCACGGGATTGAAGCCTCTGCGGGTATGGAGCGAATCATCGATCCGCGGATCGATGATGCTGGCCCTTCTTTCAGAGACCGCTGTGGCAATGGCGAGGTATGAGATGAAAGGCAGTACGAAGACCGTCGAGGAAAAAGGCAGAAGGAAGACCGTCACGGAGAAACCGAATACTGAATCCATCGTTTGGTCGTTAGGCCATTTGACACTTACGAGGATAATCGGGAACGGGCACAGGAAACAGGCGATCTACAGCAATTGGAATCCTATCTCGAGGGAGATTTTCGGCAATATCCGTGCGGATCTTGAAGGAAATCTCGCGGTTCCGGCCTGAAAACGGACATTCGGAATCGCAATCATCGAATCATTGAACAGCGGAAGCTATGCAAAATCGCAAGTGGCAAATGGGCCAGGCTTCGTTCAGCAGTCACAAAGTGGCGAGGTCAGGTTTTAGGTCATTTTTCATCAACACGCTGGTGACCTAGCATGTATTTTTAGGCCCTTCCTAAAAGGTACCTTTAAGTATTCACGAGTATTAACATAACACAGGATGGGATTGGGATGTGGGGAACACACTCTTTTAACAGCGTTGGCGCTCGCCTGAGAGCCGTCGTCGGAAAGGTCCGCGAGACCGTTTCCAGGAACAGCGTTGAACACGACGATGACGAGATTGAGACCGAGAGGCCTTTCGCCATCGAGACCGATTACGAGGAGCACAGCGTGCCCGTCGAGACCGGTGAGCCAGTTAAGATTCTGGTACGCAAACAGACCAGTGTCGTCTATTTCGAGGAGGATGAGGAGGCGGCACCTGTTGTCGTTTCCAACGCCCGCGACAGGCCTGTTTCGGAGGAGCCTGTAAACCAGGTGGAAAAGAAGCCCAGGATCGCGGTCACCGAGCCCGCGGATCTCTTCATCAATGCACTGAGGAGGCCGGCACGCGAGAGGTTCGCAACCGTCGAACCCGTGATCAGGAAGAAGGAGGCCGCACCCGTGGTCGCGGAGCAGGAAGTGGTAGATCCCGCTCCCGCCGTCGAGGTCAAGGCTGACGTTCCTGCCCCCGTCATCGAGATCGCTGAGCCAGAGATGGTGCAGACCGGTATGACCGACTGCGAACCCATCACCGTTGGAGAGACCCCAGCACCCGATATGACCGTCGAAGAGATCGCCGAGCCGGCAGCAGAAGCCATCCTCGAGCCCGTAGTGACAACCGAGGTAGCCGAGGAGCCTGTCGCCGTCGCAGAGGCACTCGCCGAGGTCATTGTAGAATCAGTTCCCGAGCCGGCAGCAGAAGCCATCCTCGAGCCCGTAGTGACAACCGAGGTAGCCGAGGAGCCTGTCGCCGAACCCATCGCAGCCGAGGAACCCGCAATAGCAGTCGAACAAACTCCCGAACCCGAAGTGACCTTCGAGATCGCCGACATGGTGGAAGCCGCCTCCCCGACCGCAGCTGCAGACGCGGCCATGGTAGCGAGCTCCGTCATCGAGGTGCGCCCCGCCCCCGCTGCTGAGGAGGAAGAGGCCATCGTCACCGCCGAGTTAGAGGAGTCCGCCGTTGAACATGAGATGGTGTCCCAGAAGATCGAATCCGAGGCACCCGCAGTGTATGCGCTGACCGCACCCGCCAAGTACACGCCCGCACTTTCCTCCAGGAGGATCGAGGTGCCCGCACTCCCGGAAGCGAAGGGAGATCTCCAGAAGCTTGGCTGTGAGCAGACCGCAGAAGAGACAGAGACATCGACCGACTTCATGGACAAGCCTGCGACCAACGAACCCTCGATACAGGTAGAGGTCAGACAGGAACTCCCAATCGCCATCGTAAATGAGGACCGTGACGTCCTGTTCGCGTTCAGGGAAGAGCTGAACGCCGACGAGTTCGAGTTCGCTAGCACCTCCATGGATAACAACTCGGCCTTCCCCGAGGACCTCCTCGACGAGACCGAGACCACCTTTAAAATCAGAATGCCCAGGTACAGCAACGGATTCTCCGGCTTCACCGGGCACTTCAGGGCACTGCCCTACTGAAACCCCTAGGCCCCTCCGGGGGCCTTTTCTTTTCACTTTCGTACCGCTGCCGTGCCATACGTTTTTTAAGTAAGTACAGATAGGGGGAGACATGGAATTCGGAACGATCCTGATGATGCTGCTCGTGCTGTTCCTTCTGGCACGCATCGGCGCCGGCATAGTCGAGAAATTCGGCTTCCCCGGACTCATCGGAGAGATCGTGGTCGGTATCATCGTGGCCAACCTGGCCATCGGCGACACCACTCTTCTGGGCCTTCTCGACATGGATTTCGGGAACCCCGAGAATCCGAGTTACGCAGTCCTCTACACCTTCTCCGAGCTGGGAGTGATATTCCTCCTGTTCTCGGTGGGTCTCGAGACCAAGGTCAAGGACCTTCTCGGCTCCGGCAAGACCGCCATGTTCGTGGCAGTCCTCGGAGTCATCGTCCCCTTCGTCCTGGGATTCGCGTTCATCCAGTTAACCGACGGCAACTTCCACCACGCCATGTTCCTGGCGGCGGCCATGGTTGCCACCAGCGTGGGAATCACCGCCCGTGTGATCAAGGACATGCACCTGATGGACGCCAAGGAGTCCAGGATCATCATCTCGGCAGCCGTCATCGACGATGTGCTCGGAATGATCGTCCTCGCCATCGTCAAGGGTACCGCAGGCACCAGCGGCGGCATCAACATCATGAGCATCGTCCTCGTGACCGTCATCGCCTGTATCTTCGTCATCGGAGTCATCCTCTTCGCGAAGTACGGCATCCCCCTGCTCGACAGGACCTGGGCCAGTTACAACAACAAGCGCGAGAAGCCCCTCCGTGCACCCAACGCACTGGCGGTCGCCCTCATCGTCTGTCTGTTCTTCGCCTGGCTGGCGGAGGAGATCGGACTGGCGGCCATCATCGGTTCCTTCCTCGCGGGAATGCTGTTCTCCAGCTACGCCGAGGAGAAGCACCTCATCGAGCATGTGGAGACGATCACCACCCTGTTCATCTCCTTCTTCTTCGTCCACGTGGGTCTCCAGGTGGACCTCGGATCCATGTCCAACGCCTCGGTCATACTCGAGGTCGTCGTTGTGCTGATCATCGCCCTCATGTCCAAGTACATCGGATGCGGACTGGGTGCCAAGATCGCAGAGAGGGACCTGTCCTCCGAGTCCGTGAAGATCATCGGAATCGGTATGATCCCCAGGGGAGAGGTCGGTATCATCGTGGCCTCCATCGGACTCCACCTCATAGTCGACGGCGAGCCCGCACTGTCCCCCGAGCTCTACTCTGTCATCGTCGTGATGGCGGTCGCGACCACCATCATCGCGCCTCCCCTCCTGGCACGTGCCTACAACAGGAAGTACAACGGGCACGCCCATCAGGACTACATAGAGGAATGAGAGCGGGTAAGTGGCGTACCGTTTACCAATCCAATTCTGAATGCCTCAAGAGTGGGAACTAACCTCTCTCGCCGGTTATGTGACCTGCAGCCGATCGGGAATCAGCTCATGGGCCAGAAAACGGGAAGACAGAGGATGATGACGGTGAATACGATGGCGATACCCACAATGATCTTGGGTCCGACCTTGATTCCCTTGTTGTCCTCGGAGTCGAAGTACCTCATCAGTCCTGCAGAGGAGGAGAAGCCTTCGCCTTTGTCTTTTGCCATGTCTGAGTCCATCCCCTGTTATTATAAATAACTTAGCGAGAGAAAACCGAAAAGCACTTTTATATTATCTTGATAGCGGGGGTCGATTAGTATGCACTGGGCAGACGTTATCGCAAAGGACATCGCTGAGAGGGCGGAGACCCCCCTCATCGCAACCGGAATCAGTCCTACCGGAATCATTCACGTCGGAAGTCTGAGAGAAGCAATCACCGGAGAGTCAATCCGCAGCGCGGTCGAATCCCTCGGCAAAGATGTCAAACTCATCTACCTCATCGACTCCTTCGACCCCCTCAGGAGGAGGTACGATTTCCTTCCCCCCGAGTATGAGAAATACGTGGGTATGCCCATCTGCAGGATTCCCTGCCCCTGCGGCAAGCACCGCAACTACGCCCACCACTTCGTTCAGCCCTTCCTCGACGCCGTGGACTCCCTCGGAGTGCACTGCGAGATCATCTGGACCAGCGACCTCTATGCCCAGGGAAAGTTCGCTGAGTGCATCGATATCACCTTCAAGAAGAGGCAGGAGATCATCAACATCCTGCACGAGGTCTCCGGCAAGGAGCCCAACCCCAACTACGCTCCCTACGAGCCCCTCTGCGAGAAGTGCGGACGCTATACCAAGCCCCTCTTCGACACCTATCAGTTCCCCTACGTCGAGTACGACTGTCCCTGCGGACACCACGGAAAGGCAGATGTGAGGAAGGATGACGGTAAACTCACCTGGAGGCTCGAGTGGCCTGCCAAGTGGAAGATCTTCGGCACCAACGCGGAGCCCTTCGGAAAGGACCACGCCGCTGCCGGAGGTTCCTACGACACCGGAAAGAGGATTGCACCCGAGATCTTCGGAGTCGAGCCCCCCTTCCCCGTGCCCTACGAGTTCGTTCAGCTCAAGGGCGTAGGACAGATGCACAAATCCCTGGGATGTTCCGTCACCGGCCTTGATGCTATCAGGATGACCCCTCCCGAGGTCCTCAACTATCTGTTCCTCAGGGTACCCACCAACAGGGCCATCGACTACGACTCCGGAATGGGTCTCCTCGACATCGCCGATGAGTACGACAGGATGGAGCTCGCATACTTCACCAAGGAGTTCACCGAGGCGGAGGAGAATGCCGTCCGTGCATATGAGATCGCACAGCACAACCACGTGCCTCCGAAGATGCCCGTCCAGGTATCTTGCAGGCATTTGGTAAATGTAGTCCAGCTCGCCGATACCTTCGAGGAGCAGATGAAGGTCCTTTCCAGGACCGTAGACCTCTCCGGTGCCGATGAGGTCACCATGGCCAGGATCAGGAAGAGGTGCGAGTGCCTCACCTACTGGCTGAAGGCGTTTGCCCCCGATATGGTCAAGTTCTCCATCAGGCAGACCGTTCCCGTGCACGTCAAGCTCACCACCCTTGACAAGACCTTCCTCATCGATCTTGTCAACAGGATGAACGACTGCAACTGGGACGCCGACACCATCAACGCCATCATCGCGGACACCGGAAAGGCATCGCCTCTCGGATCCAAGGCTGCTTACAAGCTGATCTACAACCTGATCATCGGTCAGGACAGGGGACCCAGGCTCGGTCCGTTCCTCGCCTCGATCGACAAGCAGTTCGTCTTAAACAGGTTCAACCAGGCCGCATTCAGGGCCGAAGAGTGATACTGCGGGGGACCTCCCCCTCAGTATCCGTTTTTGTTAAAACTTTGTGAGGGCTCCGGGGAATACCCCGGAGAGAAGTCTCACATTATTCCCATCTGGGTCAGTTTCTCAGGAAGGTAGGTGTCGGTCACATAGTCGAGACCGTACTTGGCCAACGCCTGCTGCTCAGCCTTCTTGTTCATGTCGAGCATGGCACGGATCTCCGTGTCCCAGAACTCGTCGGAGAACCTGGGGTCGGTGAGCTCCGCCTTCAGGGCGCCGATGTCCTTGTCGCTGAGCTTGTCGGTGGGCAGGTCGTAGTTCAGGATGTCCGAGGCGGTGATGCCCACGAACTGTGCCGTGGGGGTCGCCAGGTAATCCGAGATGTGGGCGGTCTTGATGGCACCGTAGGCCACGGAGGCGAAGATCCTGAAGGACCAGGGATCGCCATCGGTGAACACCACGACGGGCAGCCCGTTCTCCTCGTTGAGCCTCTTGATGAGCCTCCTGGTGGAACGGGTTGGCTGTCCGGACAGATGGATGAGGAGGCAGTTCTCCCTCTCTGGGAACCCGTTCTCGATGAGACGGGCGAACATTCCTCCTGTTTCCAGTGCCATGACGAATTTGATGTTGTTGTTGTGGATCTCGAAGGTCTCCTTTTCGACGCTGTAGGGGATACCGAAACCGGTCTCCGAGACGTCGTCCATGCAGTTGAAGGTCTTCATGCCTTTCCTGGTCATGGTCCTGAAGTTGATGTCTCCGTACACGTGGGCGCTTCCCTCCTCGGGCCTGAGCTTGAAGTCCTCCCTCATGCAGTGGGTGACGGTCTCCAGGTCCTCGGCCAGGAGGTTGCTCTCGTCCTGCGAGTGGAACTTGGCGCGGTTCCATCCCTCGGAGATGTAGTACATCTCCCTTAAGGTGGACGATTTGTTCTCGCGGATCATCTCGTTGATGAAATCCGTGGTGTAAGCGGTCCTCAGCATGGTGGTCGCACCCTGCGTGGTCTTGGCGCTGCGGACGGTCTTCATGCTGCCGTACTTCCATACCTGGGTCATGGGGTCGAACTCGATGTTCCTTTTGGACCTCAGGGGAAGTTTCATGGTGGGGATGTCCCCGCGGTCGAGGTCTGCGTAGATTTCCTCCGCGATGTGCGTGAGGCTCTCGAGCGCGGTCTTCTGTCTGTCGTTCATTCGTCTGCCTCCTTCTCGAATTCGGCCTCCTCGTCCTCGAGGGCCTCCTCCTCCTCTTCGTCATCGGTGTCATCGGGGACGTAGTCGTTCTCCTCGGTGATCTTCATTCCCTTGATTCCCCAGTCGCCGGGCAGGGCCTCCGCGCCCATTACCATGACAGGGTTGATTCCTGAGATGTAGACATCGTCGGCGTCGAAGGTGTCCGCCATGTCGCCCTTCAGCTCGAATGAGATCTGAACGGAAGAGGACGCCTCCAGGTCCTTGACCAGCCACTGGGATTTGCCTTCCTCGTTGGCCGAGTCGAACATGGGCCCGCCGGTGATGGTGTCGTTCATGCACTCCACAGGGATCTGCAGATGGATCATGAAGGAGTGCGGCCTGACGGTGTAATTGTAGATGGTGTAGGTGATCTTCCGGGATTCCTTGCTCTTCTCCACGGACGGCTCTATCCAGACCACGTTCATGATCTTGGAGATGGTCCTGCTGAGGTCGGGAACGGGCTTCCCGAGCTGCTCGGAGATCTTGTTGGCGAGATCGGGCAGGATGCCCTGGACGATGTCGAACTTCTCGTGGGTCTTGTTCTTCTTCTCCATCTTGTTCAGATGGCTCTTGAGGTTCCTGGCACATAGCTTGAGGGCGGCGATCATCTCCTCCTCGATCTCGGGGAAGTAGGCGATGGCCTCCTTACCCTCGGAGGTGAAGGGCACCTTGGTGGATGCCATGTGGACGAGGATGATGGCGGGTCCGAAGGGGATTCCCTTGCCTCCCCTCTGCTCCAGGCCGTACCTCCTCCAGTCCACCTCTCCGATGGCCTTGGTGATGACGTCGGCACCCTGCTGGTAGAGCAGCGGGACGCGGTTGGCGAACCTCATGATGGTGACCTGTCCGTCGGAGGGGATGTCTCCTCCGTAGACGATGCCGACCTCGATGGTGAACGGGTTGCCATTCACCGCCTTCGGGGGGCGGCTGACAGGGGTGGCGTAGTATTCGGGGCGCATGCCCTCGAGGGTGTGCATCAGACCCTTCTTGATCAGGACGTCGCCGATGGGGGAGAGACAGTCCGCGGGAGGGGCCATGAGCTTGACCTCCGAGATTCCCTTGATGAGCGCCATGCTGCCCTCCCTTCCGAGGTCGCGGGGACTCATGGAGGGGTTCACTCCTCCGTTCTTGCAGATCTCGTCCGCCAGCCTGGCGGTCATCCTGCAGAAGTCGTTCTTGAGGAAGTCCTTGACGGTCTTCTGCTCCGACAGGGAGGAGTAGGTCATCATGTCGCCGATCTCCATTCCCTGGGGATGGGGCTTGATCTCCTTGGCCTTGGGGGGCATGGTCTCGGTGGCCCTCTCGAAGATGTACTTGGTGCCTTCGGGGTCGTGGAATTCGATGCGTGCGTGGGGATTGACGATGGCGGTCTCCTTCAGGTATTCGAAGATGGACTGCCTGCCGGTGTTGTATACGCCCTTGGTGGTGTACTCGATGCGGGTACCGTGCTCCTTGCCGGGCCACGAGAAGGCCCTGTCGTTGGTGACGAGGGGGCGGTTGGTCTTGGTGTCGACGGCGATGTCCATCTCCCATGCGACCTCGTCCTTGCCTTCGATGCGGGAGGCGATGTGGGCGGGTCTGCCGGTGGAGATGTTGGCGAACATGACGGTGGCGGAGATTCCGATACCCTGCTGTCCCCTGGACTGCCTCATGGCGTGGAACCTGGATCCGTAGAGCAGGCGGCCGAACACGTTGGGCATGGCGCGGTGCACGATTCCGGGTCCGTTGTCCTCTATGGAGACGCGGTACTCCTCCTTGGCGAGCTTCTCGATCTTGACTATGATGTCGGGGAGGAACTCGCCCTCCTCGCAGGCGTCGAGGGAGTTGTCGACCGCTTCCTTGACCCCCATCAGGAGTGACTTGGCGCGGGAGTCGAAACCCAGTACCTGCTTGTTCTTTTCGAAGAATTCGGTGACCGAGATCTCGTGCTGCTTTTCAGCGAGCGTCTCAGCGGTCACCCTGCTGTTTCCTGCCGTTGTTTTCACCGGCTCGTCGTGTGATCCCATCGCTCGGTATATCGCTTCACAGGATAAAAAGGATAGCCTGTTACGGATATGTGCCAGACATCGAGAAAGTGGGCTCATTCGAACTTCTTGCCGCAGTTGGGGCAGCGGGCGGAGTTGGCGGGGATGGACTTTCCGCAGTTCGGACAGGTCTTGGTCTCCTCGCTGACGTCGGAGGTGCCGTCCTTGTGGGTGACGACGTTCTCCTCCCCGTCGAACTGGGCGCCGCACTTGGGGCACTCCTTCATGTCGGGGGAGACCTCGCATCCGCAGACGGAGCAGACGAAGTAGTCCTTCTTGTGGGGCTTCATGCTATCGGGGCGGTCGATGTACGCTCCGCACTTGGGGCAGTTGACCTGACCGGGGAGGACGATGGCGCCGCAGAAGTTGCACCTACCGTATCCCTGGGGGTAGAGACGTCCCTGGGCCTCCATCTTCTTCCTGGTGGCTGCCAGCCTCATCCTCATGAAGGTGGTGACTCCCAGGATGATGAAGAAGAACACGGCCACCATGCCGACTGCCCAGATTGCACCCTTGACGGTGTAGTCGCTGACGTTGCCGTGGTAGTCGAAGTAGGTGAGGGTGACGTGGGACATGGCCGAGGTGTTGACCTCGCCGTCGTCGTTGAGGAACGCCAGGAACACGTAGTAGAGCTTGGAGCTGTCGACCGCGACCGTTCCGGTGTAGGTGTCGCCGGAGTGCGTCATGGCGGCCGCCGGGATGCTGTTGATGTTGTTCTTCAGGTAGGCGTTCTTGAAGGAGATGTAGTCGACCTCGCTGTAGCAGATGACCATGTCGTGGGTGTCGGTGCCGGAGTAGGTCGCCGTGAAGGTGATCTCGGTATCGGTGCAGGTGATGCTCGCATCGATGCCGTTGCCGGTGAGGTGGGTGGTGCTGTTGTCCTTCGCGAAGGCGGGGCCGATGACGAAGGCTCCCAGGACCAGGCCGATGACAACAAAAAGCACGCCGAAGACGGCCTTGGTGGCGGGCTTGGCGCCGGCCAGATGGGGCAGCATGTACAGGATGATAGCTACGATGACCCAAACCAGGACTCCGGTGAATCCTGCGGCGGAGATAATCACCAGTCCGAGTGCGAAGGCTATGACCATCATGAGGATCTGGCCGACGGTGACGGGACCGATTTCTTTGCTGAGGGTCGGAGAGTTCCCGAAGCTGCTCATGCGTGCGGTTATCCTTTACCTATTAAAAAAGGATGGGTTAGTTGCGGCAGCGGGGTTTCTTCTGACAGCGGGGGCACCAGTAGCTGCTCCTGCCGCCGATGATTGTTCTCACCATCTCCTTTCCGCATCTGGGACAGGGTTCGCCCGCGTGCCCGTATGCTTCCAGATAGTAGATATCGTAGTACTTCCTGCCCTTGCCTTCCAGATACTCGGCGGGAGTGATGGTGTTCTTCTCGATCCCGAACTCCATGACCTCTGGAATCGTCTTCGCGAGCAGTTTCCATTTGGCATCCGATAACGACGAACAGGGAGTCTCGGGGCATACCTTGCAGCGGAAGAGTATCTCATCCGACCAGATGTTGCCGATACCGGCAACCACCGACTGATCGAGCAGTGCTTCTTTGATCGTGAGCGACCTCTTACCCAGTTTTCCCTTGAGGAATCTCCAGTCCATTTCAGGGTCATCCGGCTCAAGACCCAGACGTCCGATCCCGGAGTATGTGTCTTCTTCATCCTCGTCTATGTACCATACCTTCCCGAACATGCGGGGATCGATGTACCAAACCTCCCTTCCGTCCTCCAGACGGAGGGTGACGTGGGTGTGTTTCTCCGGAGGGTATCCTTCGGGAACGACGATGAGCTGACCTGTCATTCCGAATCTGATGATCAGTCTCCCGCGGTCGAGAATGATGACGAGCGCTTTGCCCTTCCTGTCATTCGATACGACGGTCCTGCCCTTCAGTTTCCTGATGAACTCCGTCATGGACGGGTGGCCGACGATTTTCTCGCGACCGACAGCGACGGACACTATCTTAGCACCGGTTATCTGCGGACAGACGACACGGCGGACGGTCTCTATCTCGGGAAGCTCGGGCACTCTCCTCATCTCCGAGGAATCTGTCGACGTACTTTCCGAGGCGGTTCCTATAGAACCACAGGAAGTTGCTGACGGCGATGGCGGCGAAGATGGATCCCTCCCTGGCTCCCGTTAGGTGAGATACCGAATAGAGCGAGATCACCGCTGCGATGATGACCATGGAGGAGTCCACGAGGAGCTTCAGCTTCCTGAAGTCCAGCTTCCTGATGTGTGATGCCAGGGCGATTACCAGTCCGTCCCCGGGGACGACCAGGAGTTTGGCTCTGATCTCGATCATGACCCCCAGTCCCAGGATGGCGCAGGCGAGTATGCAGAAGATCCACTGCAGGACATAGTTGTCCGCGTTCATGAAGAACAGGAGATAGTCCATCGAGACGTCGGTCATCTTGCCGAGGAAGATGGCGAGGGGGATCTGCAGAACCTGCACGGGCCGAAAATCCCTCCTGAGGATGCAGACCTGCAGCCCCACGAGAATCAGATTGAAAACGATCGTCCAGTCACCGAGCGTGAGCCCCCATTCGGGGAAGCAGTCGGTGAGGGTGGCAGGGATGCACGAGATGGGCGAGGTACCCAGGAATGCCTTCTTGGACATCGCTATGGCGAAAGCCATTATGGAGAGTCCCAGAACGAGGACGAGCACCCTCCTGAAGTAGTTACCCTGACCTTCGAACAGCGGATGAGCCACGATAGGAAAAATGCCCCCTAGTATTTACCCATGTCCCTCGCAACGGCCAAACTTATAATATAAGGGGGGCTATCGGTTGGTTTAAGAGGTGAGACCGTGGCCACAATCGACGAGCAGATTGCAGAGTTGGAGAAAGAGATCTCCAATACGAAGAAGAACAAGGCTACGGAAGCCCATATCGGAAAGATCAAGGCCAAGATCGCCAAGCTGGCCCTCGAGAAGGAGAAGCGTCTCGAGACCGCCAGGGCGGGCGGGGGAACCAAGGGGTTCTACGTCAAGAAGGCGGGAAACGCCACCGTCGCATTGGTCGGATTCCCTTCCGTGGGTAAGTCCACCCTTCTGAACCAGCTCACCGGAGCCAAATCCGAGGTCGGAGCATACCATTTCACCACCCTCGACGTCGTGCCCGGAGTCATGGAGTACAACCACGCCAAGATCCAGATCCTCGATATGCCCGGACTCATCAAGGATGCGTCCAGGGGTAAGGGAAGGGGAAGGGAGGTCATCGCCGCGGCCAGGTCCGCCGACGTCATCCTTCTGGTCGTGGACATCTTCAACCCCGACATGAGCGTCCTGATGAAGGAACTTTACAACTCCGCCATCAGGCTGAACCAGCATGCCCCCGACGTGAACATCACGACGTCCCAGCAGGGAGGAATCCTGGTCAAGCCCACCCTCAAGCTCACCAAGATCACGGTGGAGACCATCAAGGACATGGTGGCCGCCTACGGACACCTGAACTGCACCGTCGTCGTCCGCGAGGACATCGACGTGGAACAGATGCTCGACGTCCTCGCCGGCAACAGGGTGTACATCAAGGCCGTCATGGCCATCAACAAGTGCGACCTCGCCAAGCCCGGACAGCTCGAGGCCGTCCAGGAGATGCACAAGCAGTTCAAGAGCGTCGGAGTCTCCGCCGCCACCGGTCTCCACATGGACGAGCTGAAGCAGGAGATCTACGAGACCATCGACATGATCCGCGTCTTCCTGAAGCCCCAGGGACAGGAGGCCGACCTGGACATCCCCCTCATCGTCAAGAGGGGCAACACCGTCGGGGACGTCTGCGAGCTCATCCACAGGGACTTCAAGAACGCCTTCAGGTACGCCATGATTTGGGGCGACAGCGCCAAGTTCCCCGGACAGACCGTCGGAATGGACCACGTGGTGGCCGACAAGGACATCCTCTGCATCATCGTCAAGAGATGAGCGCATCCCGTTCCCGCGGGGGCTTTTCCCAATATATTATATCAAAGTCCGCTCTTGTGGGCCACATGGTTCAATGTCCCCGCGGTACCAGGGATTTCCTCCCTGACGAGCTGGAAAAGAGAAGGGCTTACGAAGGCACCCTCCGCAGTGTCGCCCGCAGGTTCGGTTTCAGGGAGATTCAGACTCCGATCTTCGAAGAGGCGGAGCTGTTCATCCTCAGGTCCGGACCCAACGTGCTCAAGGAGCTCTATGCGTTCAAGGACAAGGGGGACAGGGATCTCGCTCTCCGTCCCGAGATGACCGCCGCTGTCGTGAGGGCGTTCGTCAACGGAATGAGCAACGACCCCAAGCCCATCAAGGTGTTCTACTTCGGCCCCTGCTTCAGGTACGAGAGGCCCCAGGCCGGAAGGTACAGGGAGTTCTACCAGTTCGGTGCAGAGATTATGGGCGCCGCCACCCCCGAGACCGATGCCGAGGCCATCGCCATGGCATCCTTCATGATCAAGAGCCTCGGGCTCAAGAACTACAAGATGAGGATCGGACACATCGGTGTCCTCAGGCAGAGGATCGCCGACATCGGAGTCCCCGCGGAGAGGACCGCCGAGGTGCTCCAGAAGCTCGACAAGAAGCTCTACGACGAGGCCCGCCCCATCCTCAAGGACATCGGCGTCAAGGATGCCGACATGGAGGACCTCTTCAAGCTCACCGAGACCGTCGGAGGCACCGAGGTGCTCTCCATGGTCCCCGGAGACGCGGGAACCTACCTGAAGGAGGTCGTCGACTACCTCGACCGCATGGGCGTGAAGGACGTCGAGATCGACCTCGGAGTCGTCCGCGGACTCGACTACTACACCGGCATGGTCTTCGAGGCAGAGGCACCCGTCCTCGGAGCCGAGAAGCAGATCTGCGGAGGAGGCTCCTACACCCTGTCCGAGCTGTTCGGAGGGGAGAAGGTGTTCTCCACCGGCTTCGCCGTGGGATTCGACAGGATCCTTCTCGCCATGGAGAAGGAGGGCATCGAGTACCAGAGGGAGGGCATCGACGCCTACGTCGTCGCCGTCTCCGACGATGTGAGGAAGGACTCCTTCGGCATCGTCGCCAAGCTTCGCGAGGCAGGCATCTCCGCCGACATCGACATCATGGGCAGGAAGCTCGGCAAGGCCATGAAATCCGCTTCCACGGTATGTGCCAGATATGCCGTCATCGTCGGTGCCAACGAACTCGCAAGGAACGCCGTGACCCTCAGGGACATGGCCACCGGCGAGCAGTGTGAGGTCGCCATCGCAGACCTCCCTGAGAAGATCAGAAACTGATACAGCGGGGGATATTCCCCCGCATTTTTCCATCAATCATGTCCAGGAATCCCGCAGTACTGCCCGCCGACGAATGGCCCCACAGGGTCGTCAGGCACACCGTCACCTTCGTCCGCCACGGACAGAAGAACGGCCCCGGGTTCTCCGCGGACCTTACCGAGAAAGGCCGTCAGGACGCGTACCTGGCGGGAGAGCGCATCCGCTATCCGCTGGACCTCGTCATGGCCAGTCCCTCTCCCAGGGCGATATCCACCGCCATGGCCATCCGCGAAGGGAACGGCTCCCATGCGAAGCTGGTCGTAGAGGAGCAGCTGGCCGAGCCGGGTCTGGGACTTTACACGGATTTCAACGACGCCATGAGGGCGTTCTTCCTCTGCATACGTTCCATCATCGACGAGAACCGTGCGGAGACCATCGTGGCCGCCACCCACAACTATGTGGTGGAGTACGTGGCCGAGGTGTTCCGCTGTAGGAATGCCGAACCCGGTCTGCTTGAGGGTATCACCGTGAACCTGGAGGACTTCTTCCAGGTCTGCGAATCCCTCTGATGCATCATCTGGTCCCAGATGATTCCCGGATGTCAGTCCAGAAGGCAATATCGGGTTATTGCACCTATGTGTCGAGCGGCATCGAATTGTTTTATAGTTAGTTTATGATATTTTCGCATGCATCCCGATCCCGAAGTACAGTCCACAATAGACCTCATTCGTAAAATAGTCGAAGAAGTCGAGGAGTTACCATTCAACTATGCGAAGGAAAAGCTGAAAACTCTTTTCGACTCCATAGTTACCCAGTATAACGGGTATCCTGGTATGCAGTCAGTCATGCTCAGTATGGCCGCGGGGGACATACGCCATCTGGAAAGGGCGGATTCAGGAGAATTCTTCGATACATGGGATAGCTGGGTGTTTAACGCGGAGTTGGAACCGCGGCAGATAAGCCGTCAGGAGATACGCTCTGCATGTAAACGTATTTTCGGGAATGAAGACGCGCTTCTGTACTGAGGTATCTCATGACCGAAGTGAATTATAAAGAGGTAACTCGGGTGTCCCAGAATCCTAAATATAGTCGTTAATCTATCGTCGCTTGTCCGACGCCTGTTGTAGGGGCGGATAGGAAAGTACCCAACATGAAAGCATTACTTAACGACGGAACTGTACAGGAAATGGAAGACGGTCTCTCGGTACTGAGGCACACGACGTCCCACGTTCTCGCACAGGCCGTGAAAAGGCTCTACCCCGAGACCAAGCTCGCCATCGGACCCTCCATCGCAGAAGGATTCTACTATGATATGGACAGGGAAGGCGGGTTCACCGAAGAGGACCTCGAGAAGATCGAGGCTGAGATGAAGAAGATCGTCAAAGAGAACCTCAAGCTCGAGACCTTCGCGCTCCCCCGTGAGGAGGCCATCAAGCTCATGCAGGACAAGGGCGAGGATTACAAGGTCGAGCTCATCAAGGATCTCCCGGAAGACGCCAACATAACATTCTACAAGCAGGGCGAGTTCACCGACCTCTGCGCCGGGCCCCACGTCCTCTACACCAAGCAGTGCAAGGCATTCAAACTGACCTCCCTCGCCGGAGCCTACTGGCGCGGCGACGAGCACAACAAGATGCTCACCAGGATCTACGGAACCGCCTTCGAGAGCAAGGAGGACCTCGACAAGTACCTCACCATGCTGGAGGAGGCCAAGAAGAGGGACCACAGGAGGATCGGAAAGGAGCTCGGCATCTTCATGTTCTCCGAGGAGGGACCCGGATTCCCCTTCTTCCTCCCCAACGGAATGGTCCTCAAGAACCTTCTGATGGACTACTGGAGGGAGATCCACGTCCCCGCCGGCTACAAGGAGATCCTCACCCCTCAGGTCCTCAACAGGCACCTCTGGGAAACCTCCGGACACTGGGACCACTACAAGCAGAACATGTACACCACCACCATCGACGACGAGATCTACTGCCTCAAGCCCATGAACTGCCCCGGCAGCACCATCGTCTTCAGCAGCGAGTCCCGCTCGTACAGGGACATGCCCCTGAGGCTCGCCGAGTTCGGTGTCGTGCATAGGCACGAGAGGTCCGGAACCCTGCACGGTCTGTTCAGGGTCCGCTGCTTCACCCAGGACGACTCCCACATCTACGTCACCCCCGACCAGGTCAAGGACGAGATCTCCAACATCGTGAAGATCATCGACAAGGTCTACAAGCAGTTCGGCTTCAAGTATCACGTCGAGCTCTCCACCAGGCCCAAGGACTCCATGGGATCCGACGAGGACTGGGAGAACGCCACCAACGGTCTGAAGGAGGCCATCGAGTCCATGCAGATCCCCTTCGTCGTCAACGAGGGAGACGGTGCGTTCTACGGACCCAAGCTCGACTTCCACCTGGAGGACTCCATCGGCAGGACCTGGCAGTGCGGAACCATCCAGCTCGACTTCCAGCTGCCCCAGAGGTTCGGCCTCGAGTACGTGGGAAGCGACGGACAGAAGCACGCCCCCATCATCATCCACCGCGTGGTCTTCGGATCCGTGGAGAGGTTCATGGGAATCCTCATCGAGCACTACGCCGGAAAGTTCCCCACCTGGCTCGCCCCCGTGCAGGTCAAGGTCCTCTCCGTCTCGGAGAAGAGCAGGGACTACGCCAAGCAGGTCGCCGACCGCCTTTCCGAGGCAGGCATCCGCGTGGTCAACGACGCCCGCGACGAGAAGATCGGATACAAGATCCGTGAGGCCCAGCTCGACCGCGTGCCCTACATGCTGGTCATCGGCGAGAAGGAGGCCGAGAGCGGAACCTCCGTCGCTGTCAGGAGCAGGGACAAGGGAGACATGGGATCCATGCTCCTTGTCGAGTTCATCTCGTTCATCAAGCAGCACATCTACCTCAGGCGCGACGATTACTGAAACATTCTTCCGGGGCCTCGCGGCCCCGGTAAATACCTTTAACCCAGGATTATCCCTCCAACTGTTTTTATCTATCTTTTCCATTCCACAGACCGATAACAGATGGTGACCATAACGACCCTGGCCATCGGCGCCCACGGAGGATTCGTGCTGGAGCCCGCGGCCCGGGAGCTCAGGGAGGAGGGGCATGAGATAACCCTGTTCTGCGAGGACTCCACCAACCTCGACGAGGAGCTCGAGCTGATCCCGGGATTCCTCGACAAGGTGAGGAGATCCGACCTCGTGTTCCTCAACGTCCACGGCGACGTCACCTACTTCAGGCACTTCGATTCCCTGAAGAACCTCATGGACTCCACGGACATCTCGTTCCTGCTCTACGGGTGCGAGGAAGGAGTGGTGCTGAGCTACCGCAAGTACTTCCGCGGCTCCGACGAGGACTATTCCAAGCTGCTCACCTTAGAGAGCATCGGCGGCGACGACAACCACCGCGCCGCCCTTCTGTGGGCCCTGAAGCACTACGACGGAGCGGATGTGGAGATCCCCGAACCGGTCCTTCCGCTCGCGCAGGGAGTGTATGTGCCAGGCATCGGAGGGATACCCCTCGAAGAGGGTCTCAGGGACGTCGGATCCACCGGGAAACCCGTGGTGGCCATATTCTTCGTGAACTCCTTCTTCGTACGGAGCAATCTGCTCGCCATCGACTACCTCTACAAGGCCGTGGAGGAGGCCGAAGCGGAACCTCTGGCACTGTTCTTCCACAGCTACGAGAACACCAATACGGGGTCCATAGGGATAAGCAGGATCGTCGACGAGTACCTGGTCCGCGACGGGAAACCGATAATGGATGCGGCACTGAACACCATGGGCTTCTCGATTACCGTCCTGGCCCAGCCCGGGTGCGGGGAGCAGGTCTCGAATGACAACTTCTTCAAACGCCTGAACGTCCCCATCCTGCAGGCCATCAACCTCATGGGCAGCGCCGCCAAGTGGATGGAGAGCCCCTTCGGACTCACCCCTGCGGAGATAGCCTACTGCGTCTGCAGCCCTGAGTTCGACGGGCAGATCGACGCCCCGCCCTACTGCAGCACCGAGAAGCAGGACGACGGCAACTATGTGCAGATACCTCTCGAGGACAGGTGCAGGGCACTGGCGGAGATGGCGTACAGATGGGCCGTGCTCCGCCGCAAGAAGGAATCGGAGAAGAAGGTCGCGATCCTCATCTACATGTACCCGCCGAGACAGGACCTGGCGGGAGGAGGATACGGGCTCGACACCCTGCAGAGCGTCACCGAGGTCCTGCGTTACATGAAGGCTGCGGGGTACAAGCTGGATTGGATGCCGGAGGACGGCAGGGAACTGGTCACCCGCCTGCTGGAAGGAGTCACCAACGACGACAACTGGTCCTCGGACATGCAGCTGGAGGCCGCCGCCGTGGACCTGGTCTCCAAGAAGCAGTACCTCGAATGGTTCTCCCAGTTATCCGAATCCGTCAGGGATCTTTTCGTCAAAGCGTGGGGAGAGCCGCCGGGAGACATCCACATGCTCGGGGACAGGCAGCTGCTACCCGGAATCATGAACGGCAACGTGTTCATCGGCTTCCAGCCCGACAGGGGGAAGACCGACTCATCCTCTGTCCACGACCCCTGGACGGCGCCGCCTCATCAGTACCTCGGGTTCTACAGATGGCTGAAGAACGTGTGGGGAGCTGATGCGGTCATCCATGTGGGCACCCACGGCACTCTGGAGTGGCTCCCCGGCAAGAGCGTTGCCATGACGCAGGACTGTTTCCCCGATTTCATCCTCGACAGGCTCCCCGATATCAATCCGTACATCATCGACAACCCCGGCGAGGGGATGCAGTCCAAGAGGCGCCAGTATGCGGTCACCACCACCCACATGATCCCGGCCATGGGACGTGCCGGAGGCTATGATGACATAGACGGGCTGATCACGATCATACAGCAGTACCTGAAGACCAAGGACACCGAGAGCAACGACAAGCTGGTCTCCACGGCCGAGAAGATCATAGAGGAATGCACCAGGCTCAACCTCAATTCCGACATCGGCCTCTCCGCGGACTGTTCCGTGGAGGAGATGGACCGCAGGATGGACGCCCTCTACGATTACCTCCTCGAAGTGAAGGACGCCATGATCAAGGACGGCCTCCACATCCTCGGGGAGATCCCCTCCGGCGAGAGGATGTGCGAGATGGTCTACTCCCTCGTCAGGTACCCCAACGGCGATGTGCCCTCCCTGAGGGAGGCGGTCGCGAGGACCCACGGGCTCGAGATGGAGCCGCTCCTGAAGGATCCTTCCGGGAAGCAGGAGGACGGCACTCTCAACGGAGAGCTGATCGACCTCATCGACTCGGAGACCTACGATCTCATCTGCAGAGCGGAGTCCCTGGGATTCGATCCCGAGAAGACCCAGACACTCGCCGGAGAGCTGTTCCCGAACGCCAGGAAGGACCTTTCCGAAGCGATAGGATTCATGTGCGGATTCCTCATCGGAGCCGTCCGCCAGATGGATCTGGAGATCATCAACATCCTCCGCGCTTTGGATGGAGAGTATGTGGAACCCGGGCCCTCCGGATGCCCCGGGCGCGGCAGGGCGCAGATCCTCCCGACCGGCAGGAACTTCTATTCCATCGACCCGGACGGCATACCCTGGCACTCCAGCTGGGATATCGGTTCCGCCATGGCCGAGATGATGGTCGAACGGTATCTACGTGACAACGGCGCCTATCCGCACTCGGTAGGAGTGGTCCTCTGGGCCACCGACACCATGAAGACCGGAGGGGACGACGTCTCCTACATCCTGAGGCTCATGGGATTGAGGCCCGTGTGGGCCGGCTACGGCGGCAGGGTCAAGGATCTGGAGGTCATACCGCTGTCCGAATTGGGAAGACCCAGGATAGACGTCACGGTGCGTATCAGCGGCCTGTTCAGGGACACCTTCCCCAACCTCTCCAACATGATCGACCGCGGCGTTCAGATCATAGCAGGTCTAGATGAGGACGACGATCAGAACTACCTCGCCGCCAACGTCAGGAAGGATATCGTGGAGGCGCTCGCAGCGGGACTGCCCATCGACCAGGCCCGCCGGGATGCGAGCCTCCGTGTGTTCGGTGACAAGCCTGGGGAGTACGGGAACGGCATCGCGGAGATGGTCACCAACGGTAAGTGGAAGACGGTGCAGGACCTCGGCGAGGTGTTCGTGAGGCACGGATGCTACGTGTACGGCAGAGGCCTAAAGGGAGAGGCGAAGGCGGACATGTTCCGCAAGCGCCTTGGAACCATAGACGTGACCGTCAAGAACCACAACACCAGGGCGGTGGACATGCTCGACATGGACGACGATTACGACAGCCTCGGCGGATTCACCGCGGCCGTCACGGCGGTGAGGGGGAAGAAGCCCGAGTCGTACATGGGGGATTCCTCGGACATGCAGAACCTCAAGCTCCGCACCACCTCGGAGGAATGCAGGTTCATCTTCCGCAGCAAGATCAACAATCCCAAGTGGCTGAACGGCCTGAAGCAGCACGGTTTCGCCGGTGCCAAGGAACTCTCCAAGCTGTTCGACTTCACCATGGGCTGGTCGGCCACCGAGGACATCGTGGAGAACTGGATGTACGACGACCTGGCGAACAATTTCGTCCTCGACGAGGCGACCCGCGAATGGATCAAGGACGAGAACCCCTACGCGATGATGGCTATGCTCGCCCGCCTCCAGGAGGCCATGGACAGGGGATTCTGGGATGCCTCCGACGAGATGAAGGATAAGCTTAAGGACATCTACATGGAGTTCGAGGAAAGGATCGAGGAGATTACCGACAGGTGACAGCATGGAGAAAGTATTGAAACTTAAGATGACACAACATTTAGCACTAGATTATTTTTGATCATCATTTTGGATGTTTTTCGATAGGATTTCTGTCTGATTCAGTAGGATTTCTATGAATTTTCACGGTTTTAAGACGGTTTTTACGGCAAATACGGACCGTACGAATCGTACCTGCGATGAGAGTGCTAGTGCTATATAGCACTATACCGACGGTACCGATCCGGACATGCAATCGGATGCTGCATTGTTACATGTACACCATAGCTTTAAATAAGGACATATCGAGAAACGCATCATTATGTACAGGTCGCTGAAGATGAGGATCGAACCGGACTCGGAGCAGAGGAAGGTGATCGAGGCATCGTTCAGATACCACTGTTACGTTTACAACGCCCTCATCACCGCCTGCAAATCATATTACAGGAGCAACGGCAGGCTGCCTTCCCAGTTCGATCTCAACAAGCTGTGTACGAGGATCTGGCACAACTGTCCCTTCCTTCACGGGTACCTCTATCAGAATGCCATGAACGAGACCGCGAAACGCGTCCT
>Ga0256407_10001102_pt1 | contig 59738 bp, 45 predicted proteins | sample RumenRJG_04DNA_FD_193489 | JGI IMG/M metagenome (GOLD analysis project Ga0256407, IMG submission 193489) | Bovine rumen microbial communities from Lethbridge, Alberta, Canada - RJG_04 | ecosystem: Host-associated > Mammals > Digestive system > Stomach > Rumen | place: Canada: Alberta... | reverse complement strand
CAGATTCTTTCCGGGTATACTTATACTGCCAGTACTGTTTTATGCGCTAATTCAGGCCGTATATGCCTTCACAGGGGTTAGTTTCTCGCTCGTTGCATGGACGATGGCGGCATTTGTCTTTCTTCTGATGCCATCCGGAGCATACGCCATCCGCTTTCTGCTGCCAGAGAAACCGCTGAGGCTCGAGATTCTGTTTCTCTGCGCTTCGATGATTCTCATTCTCGGCATAATAGCCACGGTTAACGGTTCAACAACGTTCAAAGGCTCCGACCCGATAGAATGGGCGGCATTGGGCACATTCGCGCTTATCGCCCTTGTATGCGGAACTGTCGGCTTTCTCATCAGACAATATAAAATCCGAAAATCAAACTAATAAACAATAAACATCATTATGGAAATAATTTCAGATATTCTCTACTGGATAAGCACAGGGCTGCTTGTTCCTGTAATCGTTGCACTTATCCTTCTTTTTCTGCGTTCGCTGCTCCTTATCGGCAGTTTCTTCGGACAGTATCTGGCAATACGCAAATCGGCTGCACAGATAAGAAAGGCTCTTACGGGCATCTCTTCTGAAAACATCGACAGCGTTACGACAAATCTGCCCAAAAAGAGCGATATGCTTGTCGTTTCATTCGTAAAGAAGATGATTAAAAACAAGAACAACTACGCCGAGGTTAAACGCTTGCTTGCCGAGTTCGAGATTGCAGCCGACAAAGACCTCGCAACGTGCAAGATGCTCTCGAAACTCGGTCCGATGCTCGGACTTATGGGAACTCTCATCCCAATGGGACCAGCTCTTGCTGGACTTGCCTCGGGCGACATCGAGTCTATGGCGCGCAACATGCAGGTTGCCTTCGCAACAACAGTTACAGGACTGGTTGCAGCAGCCATCGGCTACGTTACTCAGCAAGTAAAGCAACGCTGGTATCTGCAAGACATGACTAATCTTGAATATCTTTCAGACATCCTAAAAAAATAAAAATATGCGCCACAGACTATTAAAGAATAACGAGGAAGACGCCCCGATGTCTACGGTGTCAAACCTGTTCGATGTTGCAATGGTTTTTGCCGTCGCGCTGATGGTTGCACTGGTTACACGGTTCAACATGACCGAGATGTTCAGCACCGAGGACTTCACGATGGTTAAGAATCCGGGAAAGAAGAACATGGAGATTATAACCAAGGAAGGAAAACAAGTAAACAAATACACTCCGTCTGACGACCAGTCTTCGAAAGACGGAAACAAGGGAAAGCGCGTAGGAGTTGCCTACCAACTCGAAAACGGCGAGATTATCTATGTTCCAGAATAAAGAACCCTCTCCTAAAAAAACGAGTTCACAGTCGCCCGTAAAAATGCGACTGTGAACTTCTAAAAAATCTAAAAACCTTTAAAATATTATTATCTTCGCGACAATTTCTTAACTTCATTCTCAACTTCATCGAGTTCCCACAGCACTGATTCTTCCACTTTAACCAGATTTCCGTTCTGGTCAATAAGCCGATATGTTGGATAGCCTTGTACTCCAAGATATTTTTCGAGTATACTCTGCTGTGCGTCGAGCAAATTATAATGCGCTACGTTTGCACCCGTTACGTTGTACTCTTTTATCACATTCTTCCAACCCTTTTCGTTCGAATTACTGGCAAAATACATAAACACCATATCGTACGGCTTCAGGCGTTTGTATTCTTCTTGCGACTTTGAAAGCTGCTGCTTGCAAGGACCGCACCATATACCCCACACATCAATAAGAATTATCTTGCCCCTATAAGGCTTTGTAAGCGTATTCAGAATCTTCGCGCCGTCGGTCATGCCCTTAACTGCGTCCGACGATTTCAGACAGTCTGAGTCGAAAGCCATATTGTCGAGACTTTCTAACTTATCGTTCATAGCATGAATATATTCGCGGTAGCCGTCTGCCGAAATAAGCGAATCGACAAGAGCAAGGGTTTCTTTCTGCAATGACTTTCTTTGCCCTCCAAACACCCATTTGCACAAATAATCCGAAAGAATAACGTCGTGCACCGACTTACTCACTCCGCGGCATATCATCTCCTCCGAAAAAGCCTTTATATCTCTTCTTTGAATGAACTCCCAGTAATTGTCGTCGAGCAGCTCGTTAATTTTCTGAACAAAGTCGTTTGCGTTGAACTCTCCTTCCAACTTTTTCTTCAGACTGTCAGACGCATTTTGTTGCTTCTTCTGCAACGCGTGATAAGCGGCTTCATATTTCTCTGCAGCCTCCCAGTCGTTTGCCGATAGTTTCAGAACGCCGTTTTTCTCAGCCATCACAAGACATTCTTTTAGCGTCATTGTATCTTTCTCCAGAACCCAAGAATACAATATTGAGCAATAATCGCTTATCAAACCCCTGCCGCACCAAATTGCATAGTAAGGCAATCGGACTTTTTCTAGATACTGTTTCTCTATTATTTTCAGATATTTGTCAGAAAAATCTCCATTTGCCACATATTTACTCTTCATTAAGAAATATGCTGCCGACACATATATATCATTCTCTCTAAGAGTCTTGTATCTGCCTGATAAGTTCGGATGCTTGGAAAATAATTCTGCCGTTTTCTGAATTTCCTTATCAGTCTCTTTCTTCACCTTCTCGAAGAAATCGTCCAGATGAAAATCCTTCTCTTCAAGCGGATTGACAAACAAACCGGATAATCCGTAGGATGCTATTTCGTTTTGCAGACGAACATCCTTGCCCATAAACAACTTTTTATTCTCCTTTACATCATACAAAAGAAAGTACGATTTATTAGGCTCTGCAATATTATGTAAATCAGAGCCACCGCATCTCAAACAATAAAACGTAGTATTCAGCACAGGCATACGCAAGCAGAATCTGCCTACAGAATCGAGCGGCACAACTATATCATCATCCGAGTCAGCACACCCGCGGTCTTTTTTCAATCTAATTTCACGCACTCCTTCTGGCACGTTTCTTACCAAGCCCGAAATTGTTACGCTGTCGAGTTTACAATAGTTGTTATCGACAATTTCTGTACGATTGTCCTTATCAGGATAGTCGGGCATGGTCGACGATTTTATAAGGCTACATTCGGCCTTATCTGCGCCAACAGAAATCGTGCGAATGCCCGATTCGGCTGCTCCAACGCTTACTTGCAGCGTATCGCCATTGTTTGCAGCACGCAAAACATAGCAATCCTTGTCATCGCTGCGCGAGACGACGTCCCAACACTTACTGTCGTAAATAACCTGATTGTCGACAAAGCCAACGAACCATTCGCCAGTCTTTTCGTTTCGCCAATAGGTATCCTCAATGCCACTTTGTCCACATCCGAAGAATGAAAAAATCACTATAACAGATGCTATTAGGATAATTTTTTTCATAGAAATGATTGTATTATATTTATATTATTTTAGTTCACGCCCAACTCCGCTTTCATAGCATCTCCCAAAATAAGGAAGAAAATGCGAAATCAATGACTATTTGGTATTATCTTTAAAAGTTACGAACGGAAAATCGACTTTTTCCTCGTGCTGGCAAAGATAGTATTTTTTCTAAACAGATTATCATTTAGAGCAATTTATTTTATTAAAACATTTCAGAATTGCACCATTTTTAAGCATTTTTAACAAAAAAAGAGGCTGCATTCAAAAAAATGCAGCCTCTCGTCTCTTTTCAAAAAACTGATATTATACGTTTTACAAACGCAATTTTTTCAAAAATCAAAAGTTATCAACGTGGATTTCGAAGAATGCCTGTGGATGATTGCAGACTGGGCACTCCTCTGGAGCCTTCTCGCCCACTACAATATGACCGCAGTTGCGGCATTCCCAAACCTTAACTTCGCTCTTTGCAAATACTTCCTGCATCTCAATATTCTTCAGAAGAGCACGGTAACGCTCCTCGTGACGCTTCTCGATGGCAGCCACCATGCGGAACTTAGCTGCAAGGGCTGTAAAGCCCTCTTCCTCGGCTGTTTTTGCAAAGCCCTCGTACATGTCTGTCCACTCGTAGTTTTCGCCCTCAGCAGCAGCCAAAAGGTTCTCGGCTGTTGTACCGATGCCGTTCAGTTCCTTGAACCAAAGTTTGGCGTGTTCCTTCTCGTTGTCGGCAGTCTTCAAGAAAATCTCTGCCAACTGCTCAAAACCCTCCTTCTTTGCCTTAGAAGCGAAATAAGTGTACTTGTTTCGAGCCATAGACTCGCCAGCAAATGCCTCGTGAAGGTTCTTCTCTGTCTGAGTACCCTTCAGGCTCTTTGGCTCGTCTGCAACTTCCTTAAACTTACTTGCAGGAACTTTGCACTTTGGACATTTTTCAGGTGCAGAATCACCCTCATGAACATAACCGCACACTGTGCATACATACTTTTTTGCCATAATAGTTTGTTTATTTTTGGTTAGTACTTGTTTGTATTTATCTGGGGGATAAAGATAATAATATTTTGCACAATTAAACAAATAAAATTCACATTCTTTTCCAATTTAATTTATTTTAGATCGTTTTCATTTACAAAATAAGGACTTTGACATACAAACACACAAAGGTTGTTTCCCAATATTTCGTTGAGAAACAACCCTATATTTTGTAAATGTCTGTTACGGATTTAGTAGCCGAAGATGGTTTCGGTAGACACTTCGTGAACCTCGCCAAGACTCTTCAAAAAATCCATGTCGAGTTCCTTCGAATCGCCGAGAATGAGGTATCGATATGTACGTCCCCTCACGTTTTCCTTCTGGAAATCAACAAGATCGTCGAGCGTCATATCCTGTACCTTATTATATACATCGGCATCGATGTCGTGATCGTGTCCCATATCCAGAGCATTGAAATATGAGTTCAAAACCCACTCGCGCGATGTTCGGACTGTGGCAAGTCGTTTCAGCAGAGCCTCCTTAGCCATTGCAAACGAAGTCTCGCTCTTCGGCATATTCTCGATGATATCCTTAAATACGCTCACACAATCTTTCATCTTATCGTTTTGAGTGATGATATAGGTGTAGAACGAATTGGTCTTATCCTTGCCTGCTCCGTTCACATATCGTGCCGATGCCGAATAAGCCAATCCGCGAGCCTCACGCAATTCTTGGAAAACAACGCAACTCATGTCCTGTCCGAAGTAGTTGTTGAACAGTTCAATATCCGGCACAATACCTGTATTGTACTTCTGACCATCGTTAGAATACATCTGCATGTATATATTTTTCGCCTCGTAAGGAGCGATAAACACCTCAGTCTTTGACACTTCCTGCTTTACAAAATCATTATCAACCTCGGCTGGTCTGGTTTGTTTTGCAGTCTTATGTAACTTATCGACCATTTTAGCAACCTCAGTCATTGAAAGCGGACCGTAATACAAAATTGTCTGCTTATAATCCTTCAGTTTGCCAAGTTGTGCGAGCAGAGTCTTTGGGTCGGCACTCTCGAGTTCCTTCTGCGAAAGAATATTTGTCATACTGTTCTTGTCACCAAACATTCCCCAAGTCTGAAGATGTGAGAAGTTGCTTCGCTGGTCGAGTTTGCTTACTCTTCGCGACTCGATTGTGTTTGCAACGAAATCTGCGTAAACATCTTTGCTAACGTTTGCCTCGGTAAGCCACTTTTCGCAAAGTTCCATCGCAGGTTTCATATTTTCAGACAAACCGCTGATGACTACCGTTGTACGCTTTGGCGAAACACTGACAGAAATTTCGCAAGCAAGTTCGTAGAGCTTTCGCTGAATCTGCTCGGCACTCAACTTCGATGTTCCTGCGTAATTCATCAAGTCTGATGCAACGCTCAACTCGCGATCGTTCTTGCTTCCGTGCTCAACAATGTACGAAAGTTTGAAACGACTGTTGTCTGAATTCTGCTTATAAAAAAGTTTGTTTCCGTTCTTGAAATCAGAAACGCTCAAATCTTTCTTGAAGTCGATGAACTTTGGTTCAATCTTCTCAACCTTTGTTTCTGCAACATTCTTTACGAAGTCGCTGCACTTGTTTCGGTTCATCTCGATTGGCGAGATGGCAGGCTTCTCAATCTTCTTCTCGTTAGGATCATCGCCCTTATGCTTGTAGATACAAGCGTAACCATCTGTAAGCGTACGCTTTGCAAATGCAACAAGATCAGCCTTTGTAATTTTAGAAAGGCGGTCGATTTCCTCAACACGATATTTCCAGTCAACACCATCGACAAATGCACTTACAAACATGCTTGCACGACTGCTATTCTTTTCGAGAGCCTTCATCTTTGAAAGACGAAGATTATTGATAACCGCCTTCAGAAGTTCCTCGCTGAAATCGCCCTCGGCAATTTTCTTAACTTCGGCAACGAGCAAGTCGCGAGCCTGTTCAAGCGTCTGACCTTCTTTTGGAACGGCTATTGTGTAGAGCACAGAATAATCGCTCATCGAGTTGTTATATGCCTCAGCCTGAAGAACTTTCTGCTGCTGGTTAAGATTCAAATCGAACAAACCTGCAGTTCCGTTTGTCAAAAGTTTCTCGATAAGATTCAGATAATCAGCCTCTTTGCTGCTACTTCCCGGAAAAGGCCATGACACAGTTACCATATCAGCCTCGCGTCCGTACACATCTTTATATACAGGAGCAGTTAGCGGCTTAACGGCAGGAATGTCGAGATATTTGAGCTGTGGATTTGGCTTCCAGTCGCCAAAATACTTGTCAATTGTAGCCATAACCTCATCGAAATCGAAATCACCACTCATACAAATTGCCACATTATTAGGCACATACCAATATTTAAAGTGGTTCTTGATGTTTGTTATCGAAGGATTCTTAAGATGGTCCTGAGTTCCGATAACAGTCTGCATTCCGTAAGGATGGTTTGGGAACAGAATCTTGTTTGTCTGCTCAAAAATCTTGTCAAAATCACGTGTAAGATAGATGTTGTACTCCTCATAAACGGCTTCGAGTTCAGTATGGAATCCTCTGATAACCAAATCTTTGAATCTATCAGACTGAATCTTGGCCCAATTATCAACCTCATTGCTTGGAATATCCTCGATGTAGCAAGTAACATCCTCGCTTGTGTAGGCGTTGCTTCCAACCGAACCAATCTGAGCCATCAGTTTATCGTACTCGTTTGCCACGGCGATGGTTGACGCCAAGTAACTGAGCGAGTCTATTTTATGATAGATAGCCTTGCGCTTAGCCTCATCGCGAGTGTGGCGATAAACCTCGTAGCGAGCCTCGATGCTGTCGAGCAAAGGCTTCTCACGTTTATAGTCGGTTGTACCATACGATGTAGTTCCCTTGAACATCAAATGCTCAAGATAATGCGCCAGACCTGTTGTTTCGTGCGGGTCGTTCTTACCTCCAACTCTCACGGCAATATAAGTCTGGATACGCGGTTCTACCTTATTTACAGTGAGATATACTTTCAGACCATTGTCGAGTGTATAGATGCGAGCCTTCAGCGGATCGCCGTCAACAGTCTGATAGTTATACTTTTTCTGCGCATCTGCCGCGTTACAGACAACTGCCAGCAGCACAGAAATGATGAAAATCTTAAAATATTTCATTTTACACATTATAATCTTCTCGAACGCGCAAAATAAATAAAAAAATGTTAAACAAACGCTATTTTTTCAAACATTTTTGTATATTTTTGCATAAAACTCTTAATTATAGACTTATGAATAGAAAAGCAACAATCATATTGGCGCTTTGCTTGGCAACGATGTCGGCTTGCCACAAAGACGATGATATTCCGGAAGAGCCTGTTCCCGAAACAGAAGAACCGACAACTCCGTCGGACGAGGACGACGAGAAAGGATTCTCACTCGGCGACATTCCTGTTGAGGAGATTTAGATTTACGAACAATGCAGTCGACAACATTATTCGCATGAAAGAGTCTAAGTCGTTTGCATTTAACTGAAGTCGCCGAATTCACAGTCATATTTTTCACACCGAAAAAAATATTTCTAAGCGGAATTGTCTTTTTTTACCAAAAGACTCTTTCGCTTTTTTCGTATATAAAAAAACGGCAGAACATCACTGCCCCGCCGTTTTCTTATAAGATTATCTTGTATATCCGCCAAAATGCCATTCTTCAGAAGCATTGTCACTTGATTCTAATATCGATACACGCTCTATAATCTCGTGTACAATAGCCACTGGTTTTACATATAATTGCTTCATAAATTCTACTTACTGCTTCTTGAACAGCCAATTGGTTGCCCGACATGTGTAATTCACCTTATTAGATGAATCAACTTTTGTCTTTGGATCGAGTGCGGATAATCTTAAGTGTGTTGCATCTACATATATAATATTATAATCTTCGAAATTAGCAGGAACCATGTTGTAAGCCAAACGTCCCAATGGGAATGTTGCTCCACCATCGTAGTGATAGATTCCGTATACCTTTGAGAATCTGCGCTGTGACTCAACATCGCCAAGATTTCTGTTACCATCGAACAGGTCGAAACTCTCGCCCAGATAAATCTTGAAATTACCATAACGTGCCTTTGGAGTGTTGTAAGTAACATAGTTGAAGTTACTCTTTACAATACAAAGATTCTTGAAATCAATATCCTTGTAACTCAAGTTTCCTCCATTACGGAAGAACATTGAAGTGCCGTCGTTCTTTGCATAGGCATCGTAAGCAAGGCTGTAATTGCCAAGAGTTGAATAGAACGATTTTCCAACAGATTCGGTGTAAAGGTTGCCAGCCCAATTACCAGTGTTAGCATTGCCTGTATTACCGTTAGACTCATACCACAAATCGCCCGGATTCTTAACATAGTCGTATGTAACTTCTGTTCCGCGGTCTATTATACCGTTGCAGATAACGCCCTTCTTACCATTGTAATTTGTCTGCTGAGAGTTTGTTACGAACAATGAGAAGTTGATGCTCAGCATATCGTCGATTGGCATTACATACTTACATTTCTTGTAAGAGTACGTACCGTTGTCCATTATGCAGAAGTCTGAATTATCCTTGTTCAACTCGCTCTTGTCAGGACTCTCTATCAGATGGAAGTAAAGTTGCTGTCTGCTTCCGTTTACCGTTCCGTAATAGTTCTTAGACGCAGCATCGTATGTTGTCTCGCCTGTATAAACCTCGTATTTGCCGTTTGTGTATGCAAAGAATACCAAATTCTCAATACCTTCGGCAACATAATAATTGTTTCCGTTGTAATGCTGAGACATATCGCTTACAAGGTGCTCCTGAACCTCGTTTACGAACATTGCCTTGGTTGTCTCCTGCAAGTCATTGTCGTTTACGTCGATACGCTCATAATTACCGTTTTTACTGTAGAACAACTTCAGGTTGATGCCCTGTGGCTTGCAAGCCTCAAAGTTCATCTTCATATAGTCTCTCAATCCGTAGAAATCTACGCTATTGAGGTTCTCGCCTGCGTAACCCTGTCCCCAGTAAGCACGACCGCGGTTTGTGTCGAGCATTTCGCCCTGCCAATTACCGTTAAGAAGAATACTCTTGTCGTCTGGCTGCTCTGTATAGTTAAAACTGAAGCACTTTCCTGCTACATATTCCTTTGCACCTTCACCAACCATCTTCATTGAATAAACAAACTCGTCAAAGTTTGTAGGAAGAACATCGTTAGATGTTGTAGAAACGCCATCATCAACACGAGTGAAGACGATAACCGAAAGTCTTCTTCTGAGTTCCTCGTAACTTACAGTCAGTCCGTCAGGAGCAGTTATATGTCTGTCTACTGCTACCGGAGGCATTGCAATGTAAAGATCGAGGTGCATATAGTAGCCGTCCTCCTCTTTTGTGATAACATAGTCGTACTTGCCATCTTCTGCCTTCTTCTGACTGTTTGAAAGGCTTGAGAAAGGAATTTCGTAAACAATAGGATTGTTAAGTCCACTTGTACTGTACTCGCCTGTATCGCCGTTGCCTAGAGTCAGTTCGAAGTATGATGTCTTCTCGCCTGCGCCCTCAACTCTAAGGAAGTGATTTTCACATTCGATACGTCCTTTTGAGAAGAAGCAAGCATCCTGACCGCTGAACTGAGCTCTTGTAGGATGAGAGAACTTGCCGTCGGCACGCTTCTCTGCCGGAACCTTAACCTGAATACGGAACATAGGAACAAGCATGTCCATCTTGACATTTGGAAGCGTCTTCGTATCTATATTTTCCTGATTAACAATGCCCGAACCGCCAAGTACACAGAGGTTTGACACATCAGACATTGAGATGTCAGACAAGGTTGCAACCTGCTGTGTCTGACTCATGAAATCGAGTTCACCAAAAGTAAAATTACACTTTCCGTCTACATTGGCAATAATCTCGGTATATCGTTCGTTCCAAGGATAAATGGCATACATATAAGAACCCGCCACCGGTGTACCTGTTACAGAACCCTTGAACATTGCATTTGCACTCGGGGTAAAACTGCCGTTTTCGCTGTTTACATCTACACTGAATATGCCGTTTCGCACGCAATCGTAACTTGCAGCAACGTTGTTAACCACACAGCAAGTAGTTGTATAAACTGCCAACTTATCGTTGGTGCTCCAGTTCATCTGCAAATCAGACCAACTGTTTTTTGCAACCATATCCAATCTGGTATTTTTGCCTTGTGACATAAGTACAGTGTACTCCTCACCTTTTGTTTTTTCCGACGCATTGTCCGTAAACAAATTTTCGTCAGCACACGAACACACTACCAAGACAGAAGTAGCAAAAAAAAGTCTCGACAAATTCTTTAAAGCCAAAAAATTCATAAATTCAGAAAATATAATCTTATTGTTTTTATTTCATAATCTATTTAGGGAACGGTAGTTTAATAAAAAACCTTTGTAGGGTCGTTCATCTCTTGCCTACGCTCTTTAGCCAAGCCATCCTCTACAGGGATATCGCCAGAGATGTAGAAATCGGCAATATTGCCACTGCACAGCAGCTCGATGGCAACCGATGACGGCTTGATATACCTCTTACTGCCGCTGTTGTTAAAATCAGCAGAACCCAAGTTTTTAATTTTTTTCATGAAATTTACAGTTTACCTAAACTTTTATTAGTAATTTAAAATCAACACTCGTTTTTCAGCATGGTCTTAGACCTATATCTTCAGCATCTCAGTAGCATCATTTTTCAATAGTCTTCTAAAATTGAACGCAAAGAGAATAAAAATATAACAAACAACAAACAAAATATATCAAATAAGCACAAAAAAACTCGTATTTCTTGACTTATATCAAAATGTTAAAAAATGTTATTTTATGAGTATTGTTTGACATTTTATAAATATTGAACACGGATAATTATCGACAGTTTTATTTTAGTCGAAAACTCACTAAAAAGCGTTATTACTGAAATAATTGCAATAAAACTTATTGTATTTTTAACATGGTATTTTTTTAAACACTTAGCAATTATGAAAAAAACGGTTATAAAATACAATAACATCAACATTCTTTTGCCGGCAAAAACTTCTAAAAAATTCCTTGGCATTACAAGACAAAAAGACGAGAAAAATGGACGAACGAATATTTTTTATTTTTTTTAATCCAAAAATCCTCTTATGTTAAAAAAATTGTATACTTTTGACTTCAAAATAACACTTCGACAATGAAATTCAGTATTAAATCGAACGTTTTGGTAGACCAGTTACTCGACGAGATTGCTGCAAAATACCCAGAAACAGATGAGTCAACAATTGTTACAGACATTCACCTTCAGCCTCATCAGGACACTGGCGAACTGATGGCTTTCAACGATGATGACGAGATGCTGGCACAGGTTATTATTGAGGAATGGGCAAACTCCAATTCCGATCATTTCATTGATGAGGTGAAGCATTTTCTTGGTTCGAGAATTCACTCTAAGAAGAAAAATCTGGAGAAACTTGGCATAATGCAGCCATATTCAATAGATCTTGTTGACGATGACAAGGAAACGATTTCCGAACTTCTTTTCGTAGACGGAGATACCGAAATCCTTAACAAGGAACTTCTGAAAGGTCTTGACAACGAGCTGAACGATTTCTTGAAGAAATTGCTCGAAGACTAACGATATAACATTATAACCTTATATACAAAGAAATAATGGCGTGCCGATGCAGATATCGGCACGCCTGCCTTTTTTCTGACGAATGTAACATTATGGGTAGCGTTTGGAAACACAAAACGACCGAAATTTCGATTCTTTATTCATACCTTTGCTGCATTATTACAAACAATTAACAAACAAATACTATTTATTTTAATCCAATGAAAAGAAACATTTTGGCAGGTCTGGCTTTGGGACTTGCGGGATTTTCGTGGGCACAACAGCCTACAATCTCGACAAAATACACCGCCGACCCTGCGCCCTATGTACATGGAGACACCATCTACCTCTACACAACTCACGACGAGGACGACGCCGAAAACTTTAAGATGTACGACTGGCTTCTGTACACATCTACCGACATGGTAAACTGGCAAGACCACGGAGCCGTGGCATCACTCGACGATTTTAAATGGTACGACGGAAAGAACGGTGCATGGGCAGAGTGTGTGGTTGAACGCAATGGCAAATGGTACATGTACTGCCCTATCCACGGACACGGAATTGGCGTTCTGGTGGCAGACTCGCCTTACGGACCGTTCAAAGACCCAATAGGAAAGCCGCTCGTATGGCAAAAAGAGCACTGGAACGACATCGACCCTTCGGTTTTCATCGACGATGACGGACAGGCTTATATGTACTGGGGAAATCCGAAACTATATTGCGCCCTTCTGAACGAGGACATGATTTCTCTGAAGAGCGATGCCATGCAGCTTCACGACGTGCCAGAGCACTATCAGGAAGGACCTTGGTTCTACAAGCGCAACGGAAAATACTATCTGGCATACGCATCAACCTGCTGTCCTGAAGGACTTGGCTACGCAATGAGCGACAACGCCCTCGGCCCTTGGACTTTCAAGGGATATGTAATGGCACCGACTCCCCGCACACGAGGCAACCATCCGGGAATCATCGACTACAGAGGCAAATCGTTCGGATTCGGTCTTAACTACGACCTTAAGAACATCAGCATAAAAGAACACAAGGAGCGCAGAAACGTAGGCGCATTTCCACTTTCATATAATGCCGACGGAACAATCATCGAATCGCCTTACTTCCAAGATGTTAAGGTCGAGCCAATCGGAACATTCAATCCGTTCCGCAAAGTCGAAGCCGAGACAATGGCTTGGGGCTACGGTCTGAAAACCGTGAAGAGAGGCATCGAAGATATCATCGTTACCGATGTAAACGACGGTGAATACATATTGCTGAAAAATGTTGATTTCGGCAACAAGATGGCTCACAAACTCATCGTAAGCGCGGCATCGACAGTTGGCGGAAAGGCTGAATTCCACATAGACGGCGTAAAGGGAAAGATTATCGGCACAGCCACAATTAAAAGCACAGGCGGCGATGACAAATACAAAGAATTCCAGACAAGCATCGCAGCCGTTGGCGGAGTTCACGACCTTTACATCGTGTTCAGAGGCGCGAAGGGCAAGAATCTGTTCAATCTTGACTGGTGGAAGATGAGCGGCATCCCAGCCAACTACGCGACCCTCGAAAAGGTTGTTGAGGACGGCGGAACAGGCAAATATCCAGCCGTGATGCAAGAAATAAACGGTCTGGAGGCACACACGGTGTTCATGCCGAAGGATTTGTCTCATTTCAACGAGCAGAATCCTCTGCCTGTGCTGGTTTGGGGCAACGGAGCATGCACAAACTCACCTTGGGAGCATTTCAAGTTCCTGAACGAGATTGCGTCGCACGGATATCTGGTAATCGCAACCGGATATTTTCCAAAGGAAGAGAAGCCTTACAACGGCGAGATGTCAAAGCCAGAGCAGCAGATTGAGTCGATTGACTGGGCAATTGCACAGAACAGCAACAAACTCAGCCCTCTCTACGGAAAAATCAACACAAAGGCAATCTGCGCATCTGGAATGTCGTGCGGCGGTCTGCAAACGCTTTACAACTGCGCCGACAAGCGAATTTCGACATACATGATTTGCAACAGCGGATTGTTTATCGACCCGTCAATAGCAATGCCAAACATGCCGATGCCGGGAAAAGACCAGTTGAAGAGCGTTCATGCGCCTATCATCTACATTCTGGGCGGTGAGACTGACATTGCCTACAACAACGGAATGGACGATTTTCACCGTATAAAAGATGTTCCAGCATTTGCAGCCAACTATCCTGTTGGTCACGGCGGAACATACCGTCAGCCTCACGGCGGCGAATTCAGATTCCCTGCCGTAGCATGGCTCAACTGGCAACTGAAGGGCGACCAAGAGGCCGCCAAGATGTTCAAGGGCGAGAAATGCGGTCTGTCGCAGCGCAAGGACTGGAAGATTGAAAAGAACCAGTTGATTGACAAATAAATATCAGAATATCAAAACGACAATATAATAAGGTAGCGTGCACATTCATCCAAGTTTAGAAAGAGTGACTTGCAACGCTACCTTTTTCGTTGTAAAACATTGTTTATTCGGTATTTTTCTTATTTTTGCACTCTGGAAAATGGGAAAGATTGCTCGACATATCAGACTTGTAATTGCGATGTTGTTCATCGGCATCAGCCATTATGGTGGTGTGCAAGCCGAAAACATCGGCCGGCAGCCGCAAAATAATGCGCAGGTAAGCCGATACGACAATCTGATTAACAGTCTTGCAGAAGAGCGCAATCAGCCGCTGAGCGTTGTTTTTGATTCTGATGAAGGAGCACAACGCTACAGTAGCAACCGCAATCCGCGTCTGATTCCGACGCACGGCTTCGGACCAAACAATGGCTCGGGACATTTTTCAGGCAAACATCAATATTCACTCAAAAACATTAAGTTTCTCCACTTGTGCCGAAAAAACTGCGTTCGGCAAACAGGTGGCGCGTCTCCTCGCCATTACTACATTATTGCGTTGAGACGGATTCTTTGTTAGTCATACTCTCATCACCCGAGAAAAAAAATTATTAACAAAGAATTAAAAGAAACTTTTATGACAAAAATCAAGAACTTGCAGATGGCAGAAACCGTCTGCAACGATATGAGAATTAAGATTACCGAATCATTCTTCGGACTATGCTGCAAGGCGATTTTTATGCCGACAAACAGCAAGATTGACGCCAAGACGCTCGAATATTCGCCAGAAATTGGCGGCAGGCTCAACACCATTCTGAATATGCCGCACGACAAACTTGTGAGCACGCTCGAGAATTTCCGTCCCGTTACAACGGTTAACGGAAACTACCTGCTTGAACTGTGCACGTCGCGCGACGGAAATTTTGCTGCACTGCAACTTTTCAGATATGTTTCGCTTAAATATTCGCCGATTACTGACGTAATTTTTTTCGAAGAAGATGATGCAAGGCTCATAAAGAACAAACTCGTGTAACCAACTCAGAAACAGCGCATCACAGCAATGCGCTGTTTTTTTATCACTATAAATAATGACTTCGGAATACTTAAATCACTAATTTTAGGTATTGCCGGCAACATTAAAAACCTCTATCTTTGCAAATGTAAATAAGATACAGAACATGTTTCAAGATATATTAGTTTACGCTATCGTTGCTGCAACAGTTTGTTACGCAGCATACCACTTCTGGAAAGCGGCAAGTGGTAAGGGAAAATGCAACTGCAGTTCTTGCGGAAAGAAGTGCAACTGCCATAAAGATTAGCCATAGTTTAGATTAAGTCGTTTATTACATAAGTTTGTTTATTTTATTTATTAGTACAAAAGACGCATCCTGTTGTGTAACATGATGCGTCTTATATTTTTTCCCTTCGGCTTACTTTATTGCCGATTCCTCTATCAAGCCGTTCATCAGCGCATAGACCGTGAGACCGGCAATAGACTTAATTCCTGTCTTTGCTATGATGTTCTTTCGGTGCGACATTACAGTGTGAACCGAAATATTCAGAGTCTCGGCAATTTCCTTGTTCTGCAAGCCCTTTGCCACAGCCACAAGCACCTCGATTTCGCGTTCCGACAAATCCTCGTTCATGGCATAAGCGTTTGTTCCTACCACTGGTTCTGCCAAATCCTTAGGCTTGTCGCCTGATATGCACTGGCGAAGCACATCCTCAATCTGCTCTGCACCGTCTGAAAGTTCGATGTAGCCGTCGAACTGCTTCAGAACACTTCTGTCAACATAGTGTGTCATAAGTGCAACAAGGCTGTATCCGATGGTAGACGGAATGTTGTGCAGAACGCCACGCACGGCATTTCGGGTAGAATAATCGATGATATGCGGCTCTACGATGAGCATCTCCGCACGGTTGTGGATAACTGCCGACTGCGCCAACTCGAGCGACGATGTGCGCTCAACCAAAACAAAATCGGGCATATTGCCAATTATCGCACTCATGCCCAAAGACACAATTTCCGAATCACTTAATAGTACTACCTTCTTCTTCATTTCATCTCGTTTTCAAGAGCCTCAACCGATGGAGCAAGTAAATAATCCTCAATAAGAGCGTGTTTCTTCAGGTCTGAAGACAGCCTGAACAAATCGAACAAGACCGATGTGCGCTCACGCGGCAGCGAATCGCCGGGCAGATACTTAACGATGATGTTTATCAAATCATCGAGTTTGTCCTCGATGTTGCTGTGGTTTTCTTCGAACTGGCGGATGCTGAACGTGACTTTCTCCTCGCCCTTCAGCAGAGAGTCGATGTAAGGAAAGACACTATCTTCCTCGAAACTGAAATGACTGGCAACCTCGGTGCGATAGTCATCGAAAAACTTCTTCAGGATATTGCCGAACTTTGGCTCTATGCTGTTGGCTATGTGCAGAAGATGATTTCCGATGTGTCCCACGCGCTCGTCAAGATAGTAGCGGTGCGATTTCATCAGATAGTCTATCAAAGCTTTCAGTTGCTGCTCGTTCAGAATCGACTCGGGATAATATCCCTCAACTCCGTAGATGTTGCCAACCATCAGGAACAACGCCACATCTACGTTATACATGTTGCACACCTCGGCAACAGAGCGGTCGCCAAAGCCGAGATTGATGCCGAAACGCGGCAAAACGAGTATAATGTCGTGAAACTCGTTTACCATGTTTGCCATTTTGTCGTCGGCAACAAACAGTTTTCTATTCTGAATCATAAGCAAAATTTGTGTTTGTGCAAAGATACAAATTTTATCCGTCTTGGCTTTGCCGAAAGAAGCAAAAAAACGAGGGCAGCAATAAAAAACTGCTACCCTCGCTCTTAATATTTTACATTTTTAGCACGGACGCTTTTTTGGCAGGTTGAACACATCCTGCACTTCTTTCATAGCCTCGGCAGTCATACCATCAGGCTCGCTGCCCATGCTGCGGGCGCACATATAGATGTTTGCAGCCTTGCAGAGCACATCAGTCTGGTCGAAGGCATCCATGATGTCCTGACCTACGGCTACGGTGCCATGCTTCTCCCAAAGCACTACGTCGTGAGTCTTAATCTTCTCCAAAGTGTCCTTTGCAAGTTCTACCGATGAAGGCAGACCGTAAGGCACGATACCGATGCCAAGCGGAGCAAAGGCAAGAGTTTCTGGAATCATAGACCAAAGCACGCGTGTCATCTCATCGTCGCGCAAGAAACGCTGAATGTGGCTCATTGCCACAAGTTCTATCGGATGAGTGTGCAAAGTTGCCTTATAGCATGAGCCAGTCTCGAGCAGATAGTTCTGCAATGCGAGGTGTGTAGGAAGCTCAGATGTAGGAGCAACAGGCTCGTCGGCAATAATCTCGTAACTTGCGCAATCGTCGCAGATGCGAACGATAGAGCCGTTCTGCATAGGCCAGCGTGCCAAGTCGCGCATACGCTTGCCAGTACCCTTGCAATAGAAATATTTGCCTTTAAGTTGTGGCAGAACCATGCCAATCTGCTTAACAGGTGCAATGGCAGGCATAGCCTTGCACTCATCATCCATAAACTCAGTAACATTTACGGTAATGTTACCGCCATTACGCTCTGCCCAACCTTTCTGCCAAAGGTAACCGGTTACCTCGGCAATTTGGTCAACGACAGCCTTCAAACCGTCGCGACCGTCAAGAATACTTTTCATTTTGTTTATTATGTTTTAATTATCCTACCAAAACCGGAATGAATGTTGATACAATAAGCACGATGATGCCAATCACCAACACCGTTATAGTTTTCTGCGAACAGCCCTTCCACTCCTTCAGGATAATACCCCAAAGATTTGAGAATGTTACGTTTAGAGCCATGAGGATGCAGAATGCCAATGTTGTGAGTGTCTCTGAAGATGTAAGGAAGCCCTTGCCAAGCGACAGTCCGAAGAACTGGCTGTACCACAAAGCACCAGCCAAGGCGCAAAACAAGATGTTGTTTCCCCATACATCAGCCTTCTTGTAGTCAGACCATGTGTTGTTTACATTGTTCTGATAGAAGCAATATATAAGGTTTGTAACAAATCCGCCGAGAGTTACGAGCAACGTAGCCGGAAGTGTAGCAAACATTGGGTCTGATTCGGCAAAATGAATGTCCTTTCCAAACTCAAGTCCAACGTTGAAGCAGCCGCTCATGAAGCCGGCAAGCAGCGCGATGGCAAGACCTTTAGGGAAGTTGAAATCCTTAACAGCCTCTTTTTTCTCTTCTTCTGAAAGCGAAGAAGCCTTCATCGAACCGGCAACACCGATGATAGCAATGCCCACAAGCGTTACAACAACGCCCAAGATTACGGCAAATGTAAGCGATGAAAGTGCATCAAGCTCTGGGAAGAACACATTCAGCAGAACAGGTCCCATTACCGTACCAAGTCCGGCGCATGTTCCAAGCGCGATGCTCTGTCCGAGAGCAACGCCAAGATAGCGCATAGATAAGCCGAAGGTCAGTCCGCCCACGCCCCACAGAACGCCGAACAGAACTGTCATCCAGATGTTAAACGAACTTGTCTCGGCAAACATTTCACAGAAACTGTGTCCCTCTGGAACGGCGAGCAGCGCACCCAAGAACGGGAACAGAACCCAAGCAAACACGCCCTGAACAATCCAGTAACTCTCCCAACTCCAGTTCTTTATCTTGTTTATCGGCACATAGCACGATGACTGGCAGAATGCGCCGACTGCAATTATCAAAAGTCCTATAATCAATTCCATGTAACAGAATTTTTATATACAGAAAATACCCCAAACCCCTCCTTTGTAGAAAGAAGGGGCAAGGGGTACAAAATCCTTTTCTATTATCTCTTCAATGTTACGTTCTTCTCGTACTCCTGACACTCCTTGATGAAATCAAGACCTACAGGAACATTGTTGCGGAGGCAGAACTCATCGTAAACTGCATTCCATGGCATTGCCTTGTGCTCCTCGATGGTAGCAAGCTTCTCGAAGCCCTGACCAGCGTTCTCCATGTCGCGAATCTGCTGAACTGGCTCGAGCAATGCACGAGTCATACACTTCTGAGCAGCGCGTGAACCAACAACGTATGCACCGATACGGTTGATTGAGCCGTCGAAGTAGTCGAGACCATAGTGTACGCGGTCGATGGCACCTGCACGAACAATTTCGTAGAACAACTCTGTTGTAAGGTCGTCCATGATTGTTACGTGGTCTGAATCCCAACGAACTGGGCGTGAAACGTGAAGCATCAACTCTGGAACGAACAGAAGCAATGAACTTACCTTGTCGCCGATTGACTCTGTTGGGTGGAAGTGACCAGTATCGAGAGTTACCATCACGTTGTTCTTTGAAGCGTATGCGTTGTAGAAGTCGTTAGAACCAACAGTCATTGACTCAAGACCGATACCGAATACCTTTGACTCAAGGCATGGCTTCTCCCACTTGTATTTTGTAGCAAGAATCTCGTCGAGGCTCTCCTTCAACTGAGCGCGGTACTGCATACGATTTACAGTAACGTCCTTAGAACCATCGTGAATCCACAGGTTGATGATACATGGATCGTTCTGATACTCACCCATTGCGTTTGCAATCTCGCGGCAACGCTTCATGTGCTCAATCCAGAACTCACGAATCTCCTTGTTTGGATTAGAGATTGTAAGGTTTCCACTCTTTGGATGAGAGAAGTTTGTTGAGTTGAAGTCGAGTTTGGTGTTGTTTTCCTTACCCCACTCCATCCAGCCTTTGAACATGTCAACGCTGCACTCGTTACGGTCGATGAACTTGCCATTGAACTCGCCGTAAATCTCGTGAAGATTCAAGCGGTGTGTTCCCGGAATAAGGCTCTTTGCCTTAAGAATATCGGCACGAAGCTCGTCGATGTTGCGAGCAGCACCCGGATAGTCGCCAGTACTCTGGATACCGCCAGACATTGCGCCAGCCTTTGGCTCAAAGCCATGAACATCATCTGCCTGCCAGCAGTGCATAGACAAGTGGAAGTCCTGAAGCTGTGCGATAACCTTCTCTGTATCAACACCAAGTTCAGCGTAGCGTTCTTTTGCTACCTCGTAAGCTGAATGAATAAGCGATTCTTTCATAACTTTTCTATATTAAAATTATAGTTAATATTATCTGTTTACAATTTTCTTGAATTTAGCGTATGCTGCGTCCCATGCAGCGGCATTCTGAGGCTCGAACTTATCGAGCTGGAGAGTTGAAGCAAGAACCTTGCGCATAGCGTAAAGGTCTGATGCTTCGCCCGATGCCATAGCCTGAACCATGATGTTTCCGATGGCAGTAGCCTCTGAAGGACCGGCAACGACTGGCAATCCGATGGCGTTGGCTGTGCACTGGTTAAGGAACTTGTTACGGCTTCCGCCACCAATGATATGAAGCGTTTCGATGCTGTTTGGAGTTAGTGTGCGAAGCATCTCAAGAACCTCGCGGTATCTCAGTGCCAAACTGTCGAAGATACAGCGTACAATCTCGTCGCGATTTGCTGGCACAGGCTGCGATGTCTTCTTGCAATAATCCTTAATGGCAGTCTCCATGTCGGCAGGATTTGCAAACATCTGGTCGTCTGGGTCGATAAGGCACTTGAACGGCTCAGAAGCCTCAGCACCAGCGATGAGCTGACCGTAGTCTGTCTCGCCCCAGTTAGGACGGCAACGCTCCAGCAGCCACATTCCGCAGATATTTTTCAGAAGGCGGATGGTGTGCTGAACACCGCCCTCGTTTGTAAAGTTCAGTCTTTCTGTCTCGGCAGTGATGACAGGCTCTTCTGTTTCTACGCCCATCAAGCTCCATGTTCCGCTGCTGAGGTAAGCGAAGTTCTTGCTTACGGCAGGAACAGCAGCAACCGCCGAGCCAGTATCATGTCCGGCAACGGCAATCACAGGGATTGCTCCAAGTCCTGTCTGCTTCTGCACCTCGGCAGTAAGTTCGCCGACCTTCTCGCCCGGATATACGAACTTTCCGAAACTGTCCTCAGTCAGTCCAACTGATTTCAGAATCTCTGGTTCAAGTTTGAATGTGCGCGCATTTACAATCTGCGCTGTTGTTGCTATTGTGTACTCGCAAACCATCTGTCCTGTAAGAAGATAACTCAGGGCATCAGGAATGAAGAGAATTTTGTCGGCATTGGCAAGCGCGCTGCAATTGTTGCGGCGAAGCGTGTCGAACTGGAAAAGTGAGTTGAAATTCATCACCTGAATACCAGTCTGCTCGTAGAGTTTCTTGCGGTCGTACTTCTCGAAGAACTTCTCTGGCGCACCCTCGGTGTGAGGATCGCGGTATGCGTATGGCTGACGCTGGAACATTCCGTCCTTTCCAACGGTAACAAAATCAACTCCCCAAGTATCGATACCTATAGATGTGATTTCGACATCCATTGCCGACGCAAGTTTCAGTCCTTCTACAATATTATAATATAGTTCGTATATATCCCAGAAGAAATGTCCGTTCATCTCAACAAGATGATTGGCAAATCTGTTAACCTCCTGAAGTTCGCACTTGCCATCGGCAAAAGAACCCAACATTGTACGGCCGCTTGTGGCTCCAAGATCGACCGCGAAGAAACATTTTTTCATTGGCTAAATAGTATTTGTAATGTCGCAAAGATACATTTTTTGCGTTAACGGCAAATATCTAAATGCAAATATTTTTCGGAAATATCAAATTTCCGAGTTAAAAATATCATAATCAAACTACGGGCTTAACAAAGGTACAGACTGATTATGTTTTTGTCATTGCTGCTCACGCAGTTGTAAAATGTTGTACGTACACGGATTTTTTCTTCTTCAGACCTGAAAAGCAATATTATTCAAAATTCATGCAAAATAATCGGATTTATTTTATACCTTTGTAGTTCATATAGAACATATAAAATACAGAATACTATGGCTAAAAAGTATTTCGCATCGTCAGAACTCATCATCAACGAGGATGGTTCTGTTTTTCACCTTCACCTCAAGCCAGAGCAACTGGCAGACAAGGTGATTCTGGTTGGCGACCCGGGCAGAGTTAGCTTGGTTGCAAGTCTATTCGACAGCAAGGAATGCGACGTTGAGAGCCGCGAGTTCCACACCATAACCGGAACGTACAAGGGCAAGAGAATAACAGTGCTGAGCACCGGTATTGGCTGCGACAACATAGACATTGTGCTTAACGAACTTGACGCCTTGGCAAACATCGACTTCAACACTCGCGAGGAGAAACCAGAGCACCGCACTCTCGAAATAGTGCGAATAGGCACTTGCGGCGGACTTCAGCCTTACACTCCGGTGGGCACTTACATCATGAGCGAGAAGAGCATCGGTTTTGATGGTCTGCTTAACTTCTACGCCGGCAGAAACGATGTTTGCGACCTTGAGTTCGAAGAGGCTTTCAAGAAACACACTCAGTGGCTTCCGCAACTTGCAGCACCTTATGTTATTGATGCCGACAAGGAACTGCTCGACCGTATTGACGGTGAGAACATGGTTCGCGGTGTGACTATCGCCTGCGGCGGATTCTTCGGTCCGCAAGGAAGAGAACTGCGCATTCCGCTTGCCGACCCTCATCTTAACGAAAAGATTGAATCGTTTGAGTACAAGGGCTACAAGGTTACCAACTTCGAGATGGAATCGTCTGCCGTGGCTGGTCTGAGCCGTCTGATGGGACACAAGGCAATGACTGTATGCATGGTTATTGCCAACCGACTGGCAAAAGAGGCAAACACATCGTACAAGTCGGGGATGCCTGATTTGATTGAAAAGGTTTTGAATAAAATTTAAACTCAATTCGAACGGCTGTTCTTCATCGCAAGAACAGCCGTTTTTGTTATGTTTTTCGGACAAAAGATATTCGGCACGAAAAAATGTTTTATATTTGCTCCCGGCAGTAGTCACAATTAAGTTTAAGAAATATGAAAAAGACCAATCTTTCGTTGCTCGCACTCGTAGCAATATGCTGTGCGTGGTTTATTTCGGGCTGTTCGGGAAACAAGAAGCAAGCCGTTAATCCAACCGCGGACACGAGCCAGTTCGTAACACTTACCGATGCCGTGCCCGATGCAATTCTGGAAATAAGATATTTCAGCACATACAATTTTGTTGGTAAGCGAATTGACGGATACGAAGAGCCAACCGCACTCATCACCAAGAAAGCTGGCGACAGTCTGCGCGCCGTGAGCGACGAACTGATGTCGCAGGGCTACAGACTGAAGATTTACGATGCCTACCGCCCTCAGAAGGGCGTAGACCACTTTGTGCGATGGGCCGAAAACATATCAGACACGCTGATGAAGACTTACTTCTACCCCGATCTCGACAAGAGCGTGCTGTTTGAGCAGGAATACATCATGGCGCACAGCGGACACACACGCGGCTCAACCATCGACCTTACGCTCTTCGATATGAAAACAGAAAAAGAGCTCGACATGGGTGGAACGTTCGACTGGTTCGGTCCTGAGAGCCACCCTGATTTCTGCGGAAATCCCGAAACAGGCGAATTTACAGGCAACAATCACAAAAGTCCGACAGGCAAGAGCATCACAGCCGAGCAGTTCAAAAACCGCATGATTCTGCGCCGCGCAATGCTTAGTCACGGCTTCAAGCCGCTTGACACCGAGTGGTGGCACTTCACGCTGAAGGACGAGCCGTTTCCCGACACTTACTTCAACTTTCCAGTCAGACAAATCTATTAGGCACGAAATATTTTTTATGTCGCATTAGATTGTGGTTCGTTTCATTTTGATAATGATTAGGTTTTGTGTATTTCATAAAAATCTGTATTTTTGCGATTTTAAGAAAAAAATAGAAAGATGACAAACGAAAACAAAAAGCTGAGAACAGTTACACTGATAACCATTTTTACATTTGTTGCTATTCAGATTTTCTTGCTGATATTTTATTTTGGAAATCCGCAACATAGCGACCAAGTTGTTCACATGAATGTTGCGAACAAGGCTTTTAGCGAAGGAACATGGTATCCAACGGCAAGTAATCTTTATGATAATTTTATCGTTGCCCCCGGACTAATTAACTTTCTCATTCTACAACTGAAATTGTTTGGAACGATGAATTACAACGGAGTTTTTCAGTTGCTGATGAACTTAACAATGCTCTTCGAGGTTTACTACATTGCAAAGCATTTCTTCTCAAAGGTTGTAGGCTACATTGCAACAATCATCTACTGTCTGATATATTCGAATTACATGGGAATCCTTATCTGGGGTACTGAAATTCCATTCCTTTTCCTATGCCTGACAGCCTTCTCTCTCAGCCTTACAAAAAAATGGTACAACGTTCTGATTGCATCTGCCCTGCTTGCCATGAGTAATACAATCCGACCTCTGAGCATCTTGTTTATAGTTACAATATGCCTTTACTTTGCATTGAGCAAAACAAGATGGAAACAATACGCTCTGCTTTGCATCCCTTTCTTTCTGTTAAACTACGGATACGGAAAGATTAACGAAGCCCGAATGGGATATTTCGTTAATACATCTACAACCGGAGGAACAAATCTTCTTCAGACAGCAAATGACTATGCTGACGGAACGACTTCTAAAGGCTCTAACATTATTAGAGCAAAAGATTCTAAGTTTGCGTACGCAAATAACACAGACAAGACTGTATTCGAAAAAGACAAGATGTGGCACGATGCCGGTATTGAATGGATAAAGCAAAATCCCAAAAGATATTTTATGATGTTTTTCAAAAAAATACCATATCTGTATGCCGACGACACATGGCCTGAAAGACTTGTTGATTTGGAGAATTTGACTAAAAAAGAATCTGGCGACAAGACATATTTCATCATGATGACAATAAAGAACACGCCTTACTATACCGTTTGTCTTCTTGCCATTTTGGGAATCGTCTTTTTCTTTAAGAAACTATACAAAGAGCACCGAAACGGGCTCATTACTTTGCTGGCATATTTTATTATGGGTACTGGCGGCACTATACTGATGCCTGTGATGAACCGCTATCATTATCCGTTCCTATTCGTACTTATAATCTTTGCTGCATACACAATAAATCACACTTACGAAAAGAAATTTGCTAAAGAATAATCCTTTTCAGAAAGGAGCCTTACTAACAATGGTGAGGCTCTTTTTTGTTACGGGATGAACGAACGAAATCTGCTCGGCATGGAGAAAGAGTCGGGTCGAACGGATACCGTACAACTCATCGCCGATTATCGGAGCATTTAGTCCCTGAATGCTTGCGCAATGAACACGAAGTTGATGCGTGCGTCCAGTCTTCGGGAATAGTTCGATGCGGACAGAATCATTGCCGACAGAAACGACCTTGTACATTGTAACAGCCGTTTTTCCGTTCTCAATATCGACTTTCTGACGAGGACGATTTATGTAGTCGGGCGCGAGCGGAAGTTCAATACTGCCACTCTCGTTTTCACTTAGATTTCCGCGCGATTCGAGCAGCGCGACGTACTTTTTCGCCACCTCGCGACCTTCGAACATGCGTTGCATCATGGCGCAAACGTCTTTATTCTTGGCAATTACGAGCAAGCCCGATGTTGCCATGTCGAGCCGATGAACAACCAGCGGTCCGGTGGCATCTGGATAATTATCGGCAACCCACTGATAAACGGACACTTCGCTCACCTTTCCCGGAACGGACAACATTCCAGACGGTTTGTCTACAACAAGCAGCCATTCGTCCTCGAAAACTACTTTTGGCTGATGGTTGCGCGATGCCTCTTTTTCATGCTGATTTTCCTCAACGTCAAGTCCGATGAGCATGTGCCTGAGCAGCGGAGCGCACTTGCCTTGGCATGCCGGATAGAAGTTTCCGTGACGGCGAATCTCGCCTTTTGGCGACTCGCCCCACCAAAATTCAGCCATCGCAACAGGGCGAAAGCCGTTGGCATAGGCATACTGCAAAAGCTTGGGCGCAGCGCACTCGCCCGTTCCTGCCGGCGGAATGTCGGGATGGTCTGGCGACTGGGCAAAGAGCGTACAGATTCCCTTCGCCTCGCCCTTGGCATTCAGCAGCCGAAACTCGTCAAAGAGTTGCATCTGAAGTCTGAACGAGCGTTGCTTGCGCTCTTGTTTCAGTCGTTCAATCTCGTTTTTTACGGCATCGACCTTCTCTTTCAGTCCGTCGAGCTGAAGTTTCAAATCGCGCTCGCGCCTTTTCAGTTCGGCTTTCTGAAACTGACTTTCTTTTATCAGCAAATCGATGGTTTCTTTGTCGATAGCAGTCTTGCGCAACTCATCGCGACGTGCCTTGTCAGCCTTCATCTGCTGGCGGAAAGCATCAATTTTCTGCCGTCCTTCAGCCTCTTTCGTTCTCAATTCGTCGACAAGATTCTGAAATTCCTCCGAGTTCTGAAGTTCCGAAATCCGATGATTGATGGCTGAAATATTGCTTTCTTCCTGCTTGAAAAATCCTTGCGGATTGAGCAAATCGTAGACTGGCGGAACGAAAAACGGATGATTGTTGCTGTGCGCCAGATTTCCGCTGAAGGCTGCCAGATAGCCAATCTCGCCCGATGCGCTCTCGCAAACCAGAACGCCGAACATCTTGCCTTGGTTCAACTCATTGTGCCAGTCGGTGCGCATGGCAATATAGTTCCGCACCTCATCGGCGGCAGCAAGGCACAGCGGATGAGGTGTGTAACAGAAAGGATTGTTGAACTTTACAGGAAGTTCGGTATTCTTGTCGATTTTCAGTTTATGAAACATCAGCGTCTGACTTTTAAAGCGGTTCGTTCGGCAGAATTTATCTTTTCAACGGCATCCATACGGTCGAATTTTATTGGCGCGGTTACGAACTCCGGAACGTTGTACGAAAGCATCAGCTCGGCATAATATTTCTTCGGATTTTTCTGCGGAAGCATGAACGGCTTGCTCTCCTTTCCGTCGGCACCGATATGCGAGAGGTAGAGGCGCGTAAACTGACCGTCGTCGCGGCGCGAACTGAACACGAACCAGCGGCTATTGGTGCTCCAGTTGTGATAACTGTCGGTGTCGCTACTGTTGGCTGATGAAAGCGCGCGGCTCTCGCCCGTTTTAAGGTCGAGCAGGTACAAATCGGCCTCGTGATGCCAGATTGAGAAGCATCCGTAGTCGCACAACGTGTACATCAGATAGCGTCCGTCGTACGATGGCTTCGGAAATGTGACGCTCTTGCCCGTAGTGCGCACACTTACAAGCGTATCAACATCCTCGCCAACCTTTCCTGTTTCGGGGTTGAACGAAGCCTTGCAGAGACTGTATCTCACGTTCTTCAGCTCCGACGGAATATCGACCTTCGGGGCTGTGCAGAAGTAAAGCGTCTTGCCGTCGGGCGAGAATGTAGGATATGTCTCCCACGAGTCGGCAAGCATCACCGAGTTGCTCAAAATCAGTTCTTTCTTCTGAATATCATACACTTGCAAGTCCGATTCCAAATCAAAGACCTCGATTATCTTCTCGGGCATCGAATGGAACATCTGTCGCGTGGTATTTGTAGAGTAAACGATGAATTTTCCAGACGGATGCCAGTACGGATAAACACAGAATCCGAGGGTGCTGTCGGTCTTCGTGTTCAGAGCCTCAATGCCGCCTTGCGTTCTTATAAGCGTGGCACTATGCTCGCCGCGGATGTGCATCGTCAGTCCTTCGGGATTGCATTTGTTAAACTCGTGGCAGTTCAAGCAACCGTCGAACTGCGTATTTTCGAGCACCGCCGTTTCGTCGAAGTTCGACAGATTGCGCTCGTATATTCCCATCTTGCTGAACACTTCGTAGCCCGGCGCGAGTTTACGGTAGGCAATGCCGTAATCAATCTCATCGCCGCTAACGCTTATGCTGAACTTGCGGAACGTAGTCCAGCCGCCGTCGGTCTTTGCGCTGACTTCGAACCATATTTTCGAGCCGATGTTCTGTTGCAGAAGTTCCTTCCATTCAGCCTCGTCAAAATCGGCATATTCTCCCTGAACATGGATATTTCCGCCTTTCTCACCAGTTGCAACGACATCAACGAGCAATGCGGCATCGTCAGCCATTGCAAAGTTCAGCGGTGCAATCTGTGCCGGCACAGTAACATCGACATAATCAGGATAAATCTTCGGAAAATTGCCGTCTGTTCGAGCATTTTTCACCGCCTCCATACCACACGAAGTCATCAGCATACAGCATACGGCAAAATATATAATCGTCTTCATAAGATATTTCATTTTAATTGTTTGCAAAAGCGAAGTAGTACCAATAAGTGTTGCCGAAGTTCGCCTTCATGTAACTCTCGGGAGCCTTGCCTTTGTAGGCGTGCATAAAGTTGGAAAAACTCATCTGGATGTCCTTTTCTATCGGATAAGGGATTCCGCTGAAGTCGCGATGCCCCTTTGCCCACGCCAGCGCAATTACCTCCTGATAGAGGCGTGGCAGAGGCTTTCCGTAAAGGTCATGGTTCACATCAAAAACTTCCACGAATCGCGGCACGTTCTTGCCAAGCAGCAGCCACGAAATCATATAGTCGTATGCCATCGTGTTGCTTGTGTTTGTAAGATAGACATTGCCGAGCATCGAGTCTGTCTCCGTCTCAGAATAGAAGAAATCGTTTTCCTTTCTGATTAGGAACTTCCTAAGATGTCCATAAACTGGATGCGACTCTACAGCCTTGTCTGTCAGCAGTTTCTCGGCAGAAGGCGATGCTCCTTTGTGCCACAGTAACTGGCTGACGTCCTCAGCCCATTTGCGGTAGCAAATCGTATTTTTCAGAAGTGAGACGTATCTTTTTGCCACCTGATAGTTACCTGTAATCAAGTTGCACTCGGCAAGCACTTTGTAGCAGAACGCACTTTTCTGATAGTCGGGAATGCACTCTTGCGCCTCGAATGTTGAGCGCATGGCATCGTTTATCATTCCAAGATGATAGAATACCTGAGCCGTAACAAGCGGCGCAACATAGTCTTTCGTAAACTCAGGCAGAAGGCATTGCGTTCCGTGCTGCGGATAGCAGAAGAGGCTGTTGGCATTGCCGGTCTTTATCAGCGCAAGATTCAGGCAGATTGCCGACATCGGATTTGTTGGAGGCTGCTCGTTGGCAAGGGCGATGATGTCGTTCCACTGCTGATCATACATCAGTTTTGAGTATCTCATCGCCATCTCCTTGCTCGGCATCGCCTTCTTATTAACGGCATAGACTGCGCCGACGGCAATCACTAACACGGCGCACCATCCTATGTATTTTTCGGCTTTCTCGCCAAGTTTTATCATTGCCGAAGCCACCAGAACCAATGGCACGACGGCGGCAGAAAGCCACAGATAATACGGAGTTGCAAAGCGAGGACGGTAATAATGAAGTCCAAACATCAGCCAGTCCGACTGATAACTACAGAAATGCTGCGCCACAAACGGGCACGCAACAGCAACAGCCACGGCTACCATCATCAAAATCAGCCACTTCACAAGATTCATCTTTCTGTGCAGAAACTCATCGGCAAGGACTATCGGCACAAAAACGACACTTATGTTTCCGAGCATGAAGAAGAGCAACGGAACAAGTGCAATAAAAAGCAGCCGGCGAAGAATATCGCCCTCAACAGAAACAACAATTCTTGCTGCAAGAAGAAGCAGGATTTCGGAAACGGCGAGCGGCAGAAGCACGTCTTCGTCGAGATACAAAACCATCAGAATTGCCGCTGGAATGAACGAGAGCGAATAGTTTAGCAGACTGCGCCGGCGCAGCAACGAGGCCGAAAGAATCTGCACGACAAGCAGAAGAGCCGCCATTATCGCCGCTCCGCAAGCCGGCATGAAGAAGAACTGCGTAAGAAATCTGCCAACATAAGCCGACAGTCCGCCGGGCAGCAAGATTAACTGCCGCGCAAAATCGGCGGTACACAGAAAAATCTGATACTGCTCCTGAAATATCAAGTGATAAGGATATTTCAGCCAAAAGAACAGAAAAACTGCCGCGGCAAACGCAGCCGACAGCACCGCATCAACACACGGAATCCACTTTGGGTCTTTAATGTTTATCATTGTACTATAAAAGCTTTAAGTTACTGAACTTTCCCGACTCTCCTGACTCTGAATTTCAGATAGAACCAGTATGTCTTTCCAAAACGTGGTTCGAGAGCCTGCTTGTTACCGTTTGTCTCGGCAAACGCCTTGTTGAAGTCAGAAAATTCGCGCATCGTCTCCTGCATCACAGGATACTGCTGAATCTGACTTGCCAACTGCTCGTCGCCATGCTGCTTTGCCGATGCGTAGACAATGAGGAGAGCCTCTTGATATATTCGCGGCAGTTTGCCCGAATAGACTTTCCGTCCGTACGCCTGAAGGTCGCTACAGAATGGCTGAAGCGCACCCGTCAGAAGGTCGTAGCACAACAGATAGTCTATCGCCATTCGGTTTGGCAACCTGTTCTGTGCCATGTTTTCAAAACATCCGCGGATGTCGTTTGTTGTTACAATCGTATCGTTTTCAGGCAGAATCATCTGCGTTTTTTTTGCCACGGAATGTGCTGCCCACCGGTAGCAAATCATCTTGTCCAACATCCGTCTGTACTTATTTTCTACTTCCTTCTCGCCAGTCAGACGGTTTATCTCGGCAAGCTTGCGAACCATCTTGGCATTTCTGCTTTCGGGCGAGAAGATTAGACCGAGCATGGCGCAATGTTCGGCAACCGTAGTATGCCCCATCGCCAGCCATAGGTCGCATCCGCAGCCCATAAGCTGATAGTTGGTATTGTTTGACATCTCCACCGCCAGTCCCTTTGCCGAGCAATAAGGGCTATTAAGCAGATTATCGGGCAGGGCATTCTGCATGGCATTGCCAAGATTGTAGTAATACGCAAAGTATCTGTCCGGACCGTATTTCTTCTGAAAAGCCAGCGCATCGGCTGCACTCTTCTTGTAATTTCCGAAATAATAACTGTTTATAACCGAATAGAGGTCTTCCTCGTACCAGTTTGGAAGGCAGAACCATTTTCCTGAAGCATAGGTGTATGCCTTTTCTTCGTCAAACTGATAGTGCCCTGCCATCAGCCACGGGAATCCGGCGGCAAGAACTACAGCTATCGGCTGAGCCCAAAGACGGTATCGCACGGAATGAACGAGAATAAGCACTCCAAGAAGCAGAAATCCGTAGCCGAACATCCAATATGAAATAACCATCAGAAGCAGTCCGATGAAGGCATGAAAATAGCGGTTGCAACTTCCGTAGACATAAAACTGAAACATTGCCGCACCGCCCGCCAGCGACACGGTAGATGCCAGCGGATAGAACGTATCGATGTTTCTGAATCCTTCGTAAACAACGGCAAGCAAGGCAATAGCGAACGCCACCCACCGCGGAAGCGACACCTTCAGTCCGCCATAGAGTGCCAGCAGAAGCAGAGCCAGCAGAATGGTTATTACCGTCGCGCCTCCACCTACATAATACAGAAACTGAGTAACGAAATCGCCGGCAAGGCAAGCAAACCACCCCGGCTTTGTGAAGTAGTGCTTGATGTACTCATTATCGAGCAGAAACATCATGTTCTGTTCGCGTACATACAAATGGTTAGGATATAGTATAAAGAAAAAAGCAAAGATACCGCCCAACACCAAAAGGCTTACGACACACATTATTGCCCTTCTCCATTGTATCGATTTGTTTAACATAGTTGCAAAAATAACACTTTTATTGTTATCTTTGCAATCTGAATTATTAAAATATGTTCAAACACTTACTTTACCCACTTGCAGCGTTTATTTTATGTGCCTGTAATGGCACACCGGGCAACTACACCGCTACTAACACCGCAGCGCCAATGTTTCCCGACTATACCGACATAACTCTCCCCTACAATATTGCTCCGCTCAACTTCATGCTTCGCGGCGGATATTCCGAAATATACGCCAAGGCAAAATGCGATGCCGACGAGATTGAGGCAAGCGGAAGCACAGAACTGATATGGGACGAGGGCGATTGGCACGACTTTCTTCAGCGAAACAAGGGAAAGAATGCCCAACTTAATGTCTACGGAAAGAAAGACGGCAAATGGCTTCTGTTCAAGTCGTCTACTTGGACTATAGCCAACGAGCCTATCGACTCTTACATCAGTTACCGTCTGATAGAGCCGGGCTACGAGGTGTGGAACCACATTCTGATTTGCGAGCGAAACATCGAGTCGTTCGACGAGCGCGTACTCATAGACAACCGCGATGTTGACAACAGTTGCATGAACTGCCACACCTACGGCAAAAAGAGCGGAAACCTGTCGTTCTTCCACCTGCGCGGAAAAAACGGCGGAACAATCATCAACAACGACGGCAAACTGAAAAAACTCTTACTGAAGGACGAACTGAACGATCCGTGCATCTACGGCGACTTTCATCCTTCGGGCAGATTCATTGTCTACACAACAAATACCATCATCCCTGCCCTGCACACCAAAGGAGCAGAAAGACTCGAGGTCTACGATGCCTCATCAAACTTAGTGGTGGTAGACACAAAAGACAACCGTATAGTAACAAACAAGGCGTTGAGCGACTCAATCACGTTCATGTCGTTCCCTACCTTCACGCCCGACGGCAGAAAGATTCTGTTCTGCGGCGCGCGAAAGGGCGAGGCTGCCGACCTTCCATTCCTGAAATACAGCCTTTGCTGCGTCTCGTTCGACCAAGTTACGGGAATGCCGGGCGATGTTGTAGATACGCTCTACAACGCCAAGGAAAACGGTCATTCTGTTTCGTTTCCAAAGTGCTCGCCCGACGGCAAATACATTCTTTACACCATCTCGGACTGCGGAACATTCCCTATCTGGCACAAAGAGGCTGACTTGCAGATGATGGCAATAGCATCGAAAAAAGTCAACAATCTAAGCGAGACAAATTCGTCTAATTCTGATACTTACCATTCATGGTCAACCAACGCGCATTGGTTTGTCTTTGCCAGCAAGCGCGACGACGGAATGTACGGCAAGCCTTACTTTGCGCATGTTGACGACAAAGGAAATGTAAGCAAGGCATTTTGCCTGCCGCAGAAGCATCCGACGTTCTACGACAACACATTTAAGAGTTTCAACATTCCTGAACTGAGCAATACACCTGCCAACTTCAACGCCGACGACATAAAGAATGTCTATTTCAATACGCAGGCGCAAAAGGCCGACATTCTTTCAATAGCCGAGGAGGATTCAACGAGAACAATTGACAATTGACAGTTGACAATGGACAATTTTTTAAAGTTGAAAATTGAAAATTTAAAGATTATGTCAAGGTAGATTCAACATAGCTTCTGAGTTCGGAGAAGCTATGGGGAAGATACGAAGAAACAAGCCGATAGTAAGTGGGAAGCAAGCCTGTACTACGGGGTAGATACGGGGTAGCAAGCCGCAAGGTACGTCCAAGATACGTTGTAGATACGTTCAAGGTACGTTGTAGCTACGAGGTAGCTACGGGGTAGGAACGGAGTAGCTACGGAGAAGGTTCGGGGAAGGTTCGGGGAAGGTTCGGACAATTCTAAGTTAAAAATTGAGAATTGAAAGCTGAGAAAATTTAAAAATGAAGGTGGATTTTTTTGAATTAGGGTCTACATGGGAGTGTAAATATAACTGTGTCGTTTCAGTTTTGTATTTTACATGGAATTCTAAATGATGGGGTGAAAGTTGAAAAATCTTTTTAATTGAAACGAAGAAATAGATTACAAACGAAGAGCACATGCATGCACACTTTCCGAACTCGCAAGCATCATTATAAATCCGAACAAACATAAAAAAATCAAGCTATAAATATTTCATAACAAAAAAAGCAGCTCTACCATATTGCTGGCGGAACTGCTCGAAAATATTATTGTTTGTACATCATTTAGGCATTGTAAAATGCTTGGGGATTCCCGTGCTTGTCCTCGTTCTTTACAGACGGACTGATTGTCCAGTTGTCGTCGTCGGAACTTTCGAGGATTGAGCAACGCTCTATCACCTCTTTTACCGCCATTTCTGGCTTAACATACATTTGTTTCATAATCCGATTTTTAGTATTAAACATTATTGGCTAAAACAAACTATGCAACAGCATTTAATGCCGCTGCATAGTTCTATATTTTTACTTACGCTTGAAACACCAAATGTTACATGGAGTTTCCCATTCTACGTCCTCACGAATACCCTTCTGAGTGTGAGTCAGACGGAATTCCTCACCGTCGAGAATTACGATTCCGTAGTCACGAACATTTGCAGGACGATCGTATGACTCATTGTGAATATAGAATGCAAGTGGGAATGAAACACCACCCTTGTATGTCCAAGTACCGTTATCAAGAACTATACCACCTTTTGCCTGATAATACTGCTTACTGAAGTCTATCTCGAACTCACCATAGTTCTTGTAAAAGTCTTCCATGCTTGCACCGTTTCTGATAAGGTATTCAGAATACCAAGCAGATAAAGCTCCACCTTCATTCAATTTCTCATATAAAGTGATTCCCAAATTTGCATAGTCCTTATTAAGTGGAGATTCTGAATTATAAGCAGGGTTACCATCTTTTTTGTTTACACTATCATACCACCATTTATAAGTATCAAGACGCTCATTACTACAATCATATACTCCAGAATAATTACTCCAGAAATCATAGCTACCCAATTCAGCAACATACAGATAATCTTCAAAAGTCTGACTACCAATTGGCAAGAATGGACACTGCATGAAATTCTTAAGATTAGCATCACCTGTTACACCTGGCAAAGCCCAGTCTACAGAATTACTGTTAGCAATAACAGGTGTAGAGTGATTTGACTTCAGATGTGCATAGAATCTATCCCATGAGTTCAACCAATCCTTGCGAGGCCACAAACTGTTTCTCTCAGCTACTGCATGTTCTTTTCTTGCGAACCATGCCTGATTGATAGGGTCTTCAACATTAGAAAGAATTGCATGCATTGGGGTATTTGGCAATACTGTAATTGCATCATCACCCTCATACTGATATCCGAATATTGGATAGCTTGTATATCGTGTGATAGAACCCTTTATTACATTACCGTCCTTGTAAGTAGCAATATACATTCCATCGAAAGAAGTATCATACACACCTAGATAGTTAAGGTGTCCATTCTCACGGAATGGCTGGATTGCACCCTGTCTTACTGAGTTTCTGTCGGCTGTACCTACAGAGAAGTAAGAAGGATAAAGGCTACCCAATGCTGAGTGACCCTGATAAGCCCATTTCTTATCCTTTGGATTGTAAACAGGGTTGATAAAGAACTCACCGTTAAGCAAGAACTCCTTGTTTTCTACAGGACGAGTAAAATCGGCACTTGAGCACTTACCAGCCTCCAAATTAAAGCCTGTTGCCTTTGTAATCTCAATAGGATAAGCAAACGTCTTAACAACTGGAGTTGAACCGTCAACCATCTTCATTGAGACAACGCACTGCAAGTGCTGTCCCTTTGGAATATTTGTTGGAGGAACTGCAAAGTAAACATAGAAAGTCTCGTCGGTTGTAGAAAGGTCTACATCCCAATAATCCTTTATTATATTACCATTCTTATCCTTCTCGTTAAGTGCCACAGACATATAAGATGTCTGGTGACCAGTGTTCTGCATTCCCGGATTTGTTACAAGGGCATAAGGCTGGAATGCAATATCCTTTAACTCGCCACCGTCTTTTGGAGCGAGGTCAACATATACCAAAGAATCGAAATAGCACTTCTCTGTAATAAGCGAAACCTTGTAAGGCTTCCAGCCCTTACCAGCAGGCTTGCCACTTGAATCTCTGATCTTGAACTTAGCCAAGATATAAGACGAAAGCGAGTTAAGTCTCATGCTTGGAAGGTTCTTGCCCATATCCTCGAAATAATATGCTGATCCGTAGCGGAAATCTACAGAACGTCTATTTCTTGTCTTAAATTCAGGTATTGCGTTTGCGCCCTGCACCTGATTGCGGAAACTGCAATAAATACGGCTTGCAGTGTTTGTCTTCTCTTCAGAAGCCTCAACAGTTGTACCGTCCTTTACCTCAGTAACCAACTGTCCGTTCTCAACCTTTGGAACAACGATGTTAGACTCTGCAGTATAGAAAGCGTAGATACGGTCGCCATCCTTAGGAGCGTTACCAGTACACTTAAACGAGCCAGAGAACTCGCCCTGCTTTGAGTTAGCACCACCCGTAAGGTCGAACAATGCGCCAATATTCGCTCCACCAACAAATACAGAAAGCTGGTCGTTTTCAGCCCAGTTTACGACAATTTTTGATGGATTTTCACTATTTGCATCGTAGACAAAACGAGTTTCAGGTTCTGTTATATTTATTTTGTATACACCTTCAGCATCAGTTTGGTTACCGGCGGGCAACACGTCATCAGTACATGAAATTACGGCTGAGAGTACCACCCCCAACCCTAATACTTTTAAATACCTATTCATAATACCTGGTTTTATTAAAGATTCATTAAAATACGACATAAAAATAGTGATAACTATGGTGTTACTGGTAACCTTCATCAGGAGTTGTCATGGTAGTGATATTCTCGTTTCTTCTTTTCTTGGCGAGATGATCACCTTCATCGATATCTTCCATACTTACATTAAGAAAATAAGCATCAGTAATTAGAGCAACCTCGGCAGACACGGGTTTAACATATCTGTTGCGAGTTTCCTTACCTGATGCACCAGCAAGTTGCGACACATTTGAATTTACGAAGTTTTTCCCCATCATTCTTGTTTATTAACAGAATATACTTATTATAAAGAATTCTCACGCCCCTTTTAATTTTGCTTGTTTTAGGGGCGCATTTCCAGTGTTTCCAGTGACTTGTCAAGGCACACTACACGGTATTAACCATGATTTTATGCCATTCGGCTGCAAAATAACAAAAAAAATAAATACGCTACAAAACATTTATTCTAAAAAAATGCTAAAAAAACAAAATATCATAACTTTAAAACAAAAATCAAACTAAAAAATGCCAAAATTTTTCGGATTGGAAACACCATTTCAGACAGTTTTTTATACAAATCGCACATCTTGCCGCTACGACAAGATATTTCGCAAGCGGACAAACAAAAAAAACGGCTGGAAATGAAAGAGTTCACTATCCAGCCGAGTTTTTTTTGTTAATCAAATATATCCAAAAGTTCTTTTAGTTGTTTTCTGGACGAAGTTTGCGAACTGTAACGGCAGTCTGCCACATCTCGCTCTCGCGAAGTGCCTTCAACTCCTTCTCCAAGCCCTCACGATAGTCAGGCTTTGAGTTAGCATCGATAGAAATCTGTGCCTCGTTACCAGACTTAACAGACTCGTAAAGTTTCTGAACTACAGGCTTGCAAGCATCGTGGAATGGGCCCATCCAGTCGAGAGCACCACGCTGTGCAGTTGTTGAGCAGTTTGCGTACATCCAGTCCATACCGTTCTTTGCGAACAATGGCATAAGCGACTGAGTAAGCTCCTCAACTGTCTCGTTGAATGCCTCAGATGGAGTGTGACCGTTCTCGCGAAGTACCTCGTACTGAGCAAGAAGCAAGCCCTGAATAGCACCCATCAAAGAACCACGCTCACCAGTAAGGTCTGAAGTAGCCTCGCGCTGGAATGTAGTCTCGAACAAGTAACCAGAACCGATACCGATACCAAGAGCCAAAGTACGGTCGAGTGCCTTGCCTGTAGCATCATTATATACAGCGTATGAAGAGTTCAAGCCACGACCCTCAAGGAACATAGTACGGAGTGATGTACCAGAACCCTTAGGTGCAACCATGATAACGTCGATATCTTTAGCAGGAACAACGCCTGTGCGGTCGTTCCAAGTAATAGCAAAACCATGAGAGAAGTAAAGAGCCTTGCCAGGAGTAAGGTACTTCTTGAGTGTAGGCCATACTGACATTACAGCAGCATCAGAAAGCAAGCACATTACGATAGAAGCCTTCTCTGCAGCCTCCTCGATACCAAACAATGTCTCACCCGGAACCCAGCCATCAGCAACTGCCTTCTCGAAAGTCTTGCCCGGACGCTGACCAACGATTACGTTGAAGCCGTTGTCGCGCAAGTTCAAAGACTGGCCCGGACCCTGAACTCCATAGCCAATAACTGCGATTGTCTCGTCTTTAAGTATTTCACGAGCCTTCTCCAAAGGAAACTCTTCGCGGGTCATTACGTTCTCAATAACACCGCCAAAATTCATCTGTGCCATTTTATATTATATGTTTTTTGTGCGCCTTTTATAGCGCGTTATTATTAGTTTACGTTTTTCGCTTGCAAATTTACACTTTTTTGCTCTATTCCGTGCAAATTTATCACTTTTTTTATGCAAAAACTTTAAATTAGTTGAATAAAGCCTCTGCACACGGTTTCAAAAGTGCCATTTTCAGCTTCTTTGCGCACATCTATCAGATATTCAAGTTCTGAATTTTTATGCAGAAAGAAGTGAAGTACATCGCCGATATACGATTCGGCAACGTAGGCAATCTCGAAACGCTTTATGAAATGCTCCTTGAAAAGTTGGAACGGAAGCAGGTTTATCATGTGCTCCATGTACTTTACGCTGTTTACATGACCGTTCACGTCGATGTCGCTGTAACAACTGCGGTAAGTGAACACGGGCTCGGCATCTGTCACCTTCACTCTGCCGGGAGGGTCGATGGGACACTCCTTCTCGGGTACAACATAATTAACAATGCTTCCGCCGTGCAGAACGAGCAGGTCTTCGGGCTTTCGGGTGTCGAGCGATATCATCGCCCAAATGCTCTTGGCATAGCCATACACCTTTCCGCCGTCGCCCTTGATGGCGAAGTTACGGTTGGTGAAGAACCTGAACACCTTTTCAATCCACGTTTCTATCGAGTAGTGTTCGTACTGGCTGGGCATCTCGTTCATCTCGATTACGAAACGGGAGAGCACCCATGTGTACTTGCTCTGGTTAAGCGTGGCAATGCCGAAGCCGCGGTCGTTGGCATGGAAGCCTGCGGTGTTGAGCAGGTTGTTGCCAAGCACGCTCATGAACAGTTTGCCGTTGAAGTCGACCTGAAAGGGTTCGGCAACGTATGGTGTACTACTTACGTTATCCATCTTTCTTTATTTAGAAGCCATATATTTCTGTTCGCGTTCAGAAAGATATTCGGTAAGGTGCTCTATGCAACTCTTTGTGATGGCAATTCTGCCCGAGCGCACATACTGGAGCACGCATCCGCAGTCTCTCAGAGAATGATAGAGCGACTCGATATCTTCGGTAAGACCGTTCTTTGTGATGATGCTGTACGTTGGATTAACCTCTACGATGTTGGCATCGTGGATGCGGATGTATCGGCTAACCTGCGGATTCTCGAGCATCACGGGAGTAGAAATCTTTATCAGTCCGCACTCTTCGATGAAAATCTCGTCGTCGGTGAAATAGTTTGCCTGAAGAACATCAATTTTCTTTTCAATCTGACGCGTAATCTTGTCAACCGTTTCCTTGTCGCTGTAGCATGTGATGGTGTACTTGTGTACGCCCTTTATGCTCGAAGCCGAAACGTTAAGGCTCTCGATGTTTACCTGTCGGCGAGTGAACACGGCTGTAATCTGGTTCAGCAGTCCGGCAAGGTTCTCCGAGAAGACAAGAATTGTATATAATGTTCTGTTGTTCTGTTCCATCTTTCTGTTATTTAAATTCCATCGTCATATCATCGACATCGTGTCCCGGCTCGCACATTGGCAATACGTTGCCTTCTTCCTCTACAGCCACCTGAAGCAGGTAAGGGCCTTTGGTTGCCATCATCTTCTTCACGGCATCCTTCAAGTCCTTGCGGTCTACAACGGTCTGGCAAGGTATGTTGTATGCGCTTGCTATCTTCTCGAAGTCGGGATTTGTCATCGGCGTGAACGAGTAGCGGCGGTTGAAGAACATTGCCTGCCACTGGCGCACGTTGCCAAGATAGTTGTTGTTAAGAAGAATTATCTTGACTGGTGCCTGCTGCTCCATTATAGTGCCGAATTCCTGAATGGTCATCTGCATACCACCGTCGCCAAGGAAGAGGCATACATCACGCTCTGGTGCTCCGAAGGTTGCTCCGATGGCGGCAGGGATTCCAAATCCCATCGTTCCCATTCCGCCCGATGTTACGATGCTTCGCTTCTGCGTGAACTTGAAGTAGCGGGCAGCCATCATCTGGTTCTGGCCAACGTCGGTAACGAGGATTGCCTTGTTGCCTGTCTCCTCGGTAACGCAGTTTACGACCTCGCCCATCTTTATCGGTCCTTCGGTTGGATAAACTTCCTTGTCGATGACCATCTTCTGCTCTTTCTCCTTGAACGGAGCGAAGCTGTCAATCCATTCGCGATGCGATTTCTTGCTGACAATCTCGGTAACGGCTGCAAGTGTCTCCTTGCAATCGCCAAGAACAGCCAAATCTACCTTTACGTTCTTGTTTATTTCCGAAGGGTCTATATCGAAATGAATCTTCTTAGCCTGAGTTGCGTAAGTGCTGAGTTTTCCGGTGATACGGTCGTCGAAACGCATTCCGACGGCAATCAGAAGGTCGCACTCCTGAGTCTTTACGTTAGATGCAAGACTTCCGTGCATACCAAGCATACCCATGTTGAGCGGATGGTCTGATGCCAGCGCGCTCAAGCCGAGGAGCGTACAGCCGGCAGGTGCATCAATCTTCTCGAGGAAGTCGACAAGTTCCTTCTGCGCTCCGCCAAGTTCTACGCCCTGACCAACCAGCACGAGCGGACGGCGTGAGGCGTTAATCATGTCGGCAGCCACCTGAACGGCATCGTTATCCATCTCTGGAACAGGAACATAACTGCGGATAAAGTCGATGTGCTGAGGTTCATACTCGCAAGTGCCCACCTGAGCATTCTTTGCAAAGTCGAGCACAACAGGCCCCGGGCGACCGCTCTTTGCGATGTAGAACGCACGGCTCACAGCCCACGCCACATCCTCGGGACGGCGAATCTGATAAGCCCACTTTGTGATTGGCTGAGTAACGCCGACGAGGTCGACCTCCTGAAAGGCATCAGAGCCAAGGAAGGCCGCGCCCACCTGACCGGCAATTACAACGAGCGGAGTGCTGTCCATCATTGCATCAGCAATACCCGTAATGGTGTTTGTTACGCCCGGACCGCTGGTAACAATGCAGCAGCCTACCTTTCCGCTTACTCGCGCATAGCCCTGAGCGGCATGTGCGGCAGCCTGTTCGTGACGAACCAGAATATGGTTCAACTTCTTTTTATGGTCGTATAGTGCATCGAATGAAGGCATAATTGCACCGCCCGGATATCCGAAGAGAACATCAACGCCTTCGTTCTCGAGCGAGCGCATAAGAGCCTCAGCACCTGTTATTGGATCTTTCATAATCAGTCTTCTGGAATAATTCTAACACCACCCTTGTCGGCAGAACTTACCATCGAAGCGTATGCCTTGAGTGACTTTGGAACAATACGTTTTCTTGTCATCGGACGCTGTGGACGGGCTGCAAGTTCCTCGTCAGTCAGTTTCACGTTTATTGAGCGTGAAGGTATGTCGATTACGATAATGTCGCCGTCTACAATCTTGCCCACGTTGCCGCCCGATGCAGCCTCTGGAGATATATGTCCGATGCTCAAGCCCGATGTACCGCCCGAGAAGCGTCCGTCGGTAATAAGCGCGCACTCCTTGCCGAGATGGCGGCTCTTGATATATGATGTAGGATAAAGCATCTCCTGCATACCCGGACCGCCCTTAGGACCTTCGTGAGTGATTACAACCACATCGCCGCTAACTACCTTTCCGCCAAGGATTCCCTCGCAGGCATCCTCCTGAGAGTCGAACACCTTTGCCGGACCTTCGAAGTGCCAGATGCTCTCGTCAACACCGGCAGTCTTTACTATACAGCCGTCCTGAGCGATGTTTCCGAACAGAACAGCCAGACCGCCGTCCTTTGAGTAAGCATGCTCAACATCGCGGATACATCCGTTTGCGCGGTCGGTATCGAACGATGTCCACTTGCTGCTCTGCGAACCCATCTTTGTGCTGAACTTTCCGCCCGGAGCAGACTCGTAGATGCGCTGTGCCTCTGGGTCGATAGTAGCACCTATAAGGCTGTACTTAGCTATGTCCTCGCCAAGGGTTGCGCCGTTTACGCGCTTGAGCGATGTGTTAAGCAAGCCAGCCTTGTTAAGCTCGCCAAGGATTCCGAGGATACCGCCGGCGCGGTTGCACTCCTGAATAGAATATTTCTGTGTGTTTGGCGCAAGTTTGCAGAGGAACGGAACCTTACGGCTAAGGTTGTCAATATCCTGCATTTTGAAGTCTACGCCAGCCTCGTTTGCAATTGCAAGAAGGTGAAGCACGGTGTTGCTCGAACCGCCCATTGCAATATCGAGCGTCATGGCGTTGAGGAATGCCTCGCGAGTGGCTATGCTCTTTGGCAGAACGCTCTCGTCGCCCTCCTCGTAATATTTATATGCGTTCTTTACAATAAGTGCGGCTGCATCCTTGAACAGTTGTATGCGGTTTGTGTGTGTTGCCAGAATTGTTCCGTTACCCGGAAGAGCCAAGCCGATAGCCTCGTTGAGCGAGTTCATAGAGTTGGCGGTGAACATACCAGAGCATGAACCGCAACCCGGACAAGCGTGCTCCTCAATCTGGTCGAGTTCGTCCTGAGAAACGGTCTCATCAGCACCCTTAATCATTGCAGATATAAGGTCGATGTTCTCGCCCTTCCATTTTCCAGCCTCCATAGGACCGCCCGAAACAAAGACCGTTGGGATATTAAGACGCATAGAGGCCATGAGCATTCCCGGAGTAATCTTGTCGCAGTTTGAGATGCAAATCATGGCATCTGCCTTGTGCGCATTCACCATGTACTCAACTGAGTCGGCAATAATGTCGCGCGAAGGCAAAGAGTAAAGCATGCCGTCGTGTCCCATCGCAATACCGTCGTCTATGGCGATAGTGTTGAATTCAGCAGCATAACAGCCCAGTTTCTCAATCTCAGCCTTCACCAGCTGTCCCACCTCGTGCAGGTGTGTGTGTCCCGGAACAAACTGAGTGAATGAATTGACAATAGCAATAATTGGCTTACCAAACTGCTCTCTCTTCATACCGTTGGCAACCCACAGAGCGCGGGCTCCTGCCATGCGGCGACCTTCTGTGCTGAATGCACTTCGTAACTGGTGTTTCATCTTATATCTTATTTATTAGTTTAGCATATATAAAGCAGAAGCCCTTCTCGTGAAAGAAAGGCTTCTGTATATCTTGCAATCATACTACATATGGTCACGCCTTTCTCACGCCATAGGGTTTCCCACGACGACCACGAGGCGAATCACCACGCTATGATTATATTTAGTTACTTTTAACATTAAAAAACTTACAGTCTTTAATCAATCGAGCGCAAAAATAAACAATCTTCTTTACATAAACAAATTTTATTGATAAAAAATAATGTTTAAGAGCCTATGCCGATACTTTATTTTGATTTTCGGCTGATGCTGCTTGAAAAGTGTTACTGAAGAGCCCTGCGTTTTTTCTTCCAGATGCTTGATTGCCGAGTTTTTATTGACAGCTGTAAAGAATGAATCTCCTTGTCAAAACAATCCCAAAAGTTTGTTTTCGTCTTCAATATTTGCAGAACTTAATCAGCGGCGTTTTATATTAAGTTCTGAATAAAAAAACTATATTCATATATCATGAAATGATTATTCTGAATGACGCTGAAAGCGTCACCTATCAGTAACCGCAGCATCCGTAGGATCTGCGGACAGAAATGATATGGATATTTTCGACCCTGAAAGCGGTCGCCCATTGCGACAGATGGGGCACTCTTTCAGAGTGCTTATTGTTGATGGCTATTATTCCGCAGGTCGTGCCGACCTACGGTTACTAAGCGGAGACGCTTTCAGCGTCTATAATAAGTATAATACACAGATAGTCAGATCTATGATATTTTACAGAAGCAACAATACCATGCTTGCATAAGTAAGGAATGTATAAATTATCCCGAATTCGCGTATTTTATACGAAATACCCCAAAACTGTTAAACGTCTGATTTTCAGCATAAGTTACATTTTTACGTCCTTAAAAGTGTAGAGAGTTAACACTTTTTCGTCCTTAAAAGTGTAAAAGATGCGAAAAATATTACTATTTTTGCAGAAAATATATGGCTTATGAAAAGACTTGCAATAAAAGATTTATACAAGTGGAAGGAAAACAAGAGGCAAAAGCCACTCATTATTAAAGGTGCGAGGCAGGTTGGCAAAACTTGGCTTATAAAGGAGTTTGCCAAAGAAGCATACGAGAAATCCGTCTACATCAACTTCGAAGAAGACGAAATGCTTCAGAATGTTTTTCTGAAGGACTTCGACACTAAACGCATAATTACAACCATAAGTCTTGCAAAAGATATAGACATAGATTCCGAAACTCTGCTTATCTTCGACGAGATTCAGGCTGCGCCGCGCGGAATAACATCGCTAAAATACTTCTGCGAGAATGCTCCGGAATACGACATTATCTGTGCTGGGTCGCTGCTAGGAATAGCCATGCATAACAACGACTCGTTTCCTGTTGGCAAAGTTAATTTCATCGATGTGTCGCCAATGAATTTCGAAGAATTTCTTCTCGCTGTGGCTGGCAAGAAATACGTAGACCTTATCAAGTCGGGCGACTGGGAACTTATACACACCATAAAAGACAAACTTATTTCATGGCTGAAGACATATTACGTTGTCGGCGGAATGCCAGAAGTTGTTGACACTTATTGCAAGACTAACGATTTTTCTGACGTTAGAACCGTGCAAGACGACATTCTTGAAACATACAGCAACGATTTTTCGAAGCATGCACCAATCAACGAAGTGCCACGAATAAGAATGGTATGGAACTCTATTCTTGGTCAGCTTGCAAAGGAGAACCGCAAATTTTTGTATGGTATGTTAAAGGACGGAGGACGGGCAAAGGAATTTGAACTGGCTATAGAATGGCTGATAGATGCAGGTCTTGTGAGCAAGGTAAACCGAACAAAAAGCGGAGAATTTCCACTGAATGCTTACGAAGATTTCAGCGCGTTCAAACTCTACATGCTCGACATCGGTTTAATGTGCGCCATGAGCAAAATTTCGGCAAACGTTATAATAAACGGAAATGAACTGTTCTCGACATTTAAAGGAGCACTCACCGAACAATACGTTTACCAGCAATTAAAGCCGAGCGCCGACAGCATTTTCTATTGGTCTGCTGAAAACTCGCGTGGCGAACTGGATTTCATAATGCAGAGCGACAACAAAATCCTGCCGATAGAAGTAAAAGCAGAGGAAAATCTGAAAGCCAAAAGTCTTAAATTCTTTGTAGATAAATTCAAAGGGTTGCACGGAATCCGCATATCGATGGCTGACTACCGCCGTCAAGACTGGCTCACAAACATTCCTCTCTATACTTTAAGTATGCACAACATTTCCGAGGAATGACATTTCTGTTCGTTGCCATCTTAGCCGAAATGCTGCAAAAAAACATAGAGCGGAAAAAGAAGGATTGACTCCTCGTTTTTTCCGCTCTATACTTAATTATTATAATACGAACTCTGCAGTGATGCCCCACTTTGTCATTGTATGCAAATCGGCATACAGGTCGGCGTGCATTCTGACGAAATGCTTGCCTACCGCCATCTGCGCACCACCGCCAAGATAAGCACCAGTAAACCATGTACTTCCCATAGCGTAGCAATTATACATCCAAGAGCCTTCGTAGGCTGTTTCCTTTTCACCGAAATCAACAACGCATATTCCACCGCTACGAACAAACGGGAGAATCTTTCCTTTACCAAACGGCTTAACCAAGCCTAAAGAAAGAGTCATTCTGCCCTTACTTTCGTATTTTGTATCAAAATGTCTCTTCCCATTAAAAGTTATGCCGTTACGTTCAAAGCTACTTTTGGGAGAATATGCCAGACACAACTCCATGCTACCGTCCTTCACAATTCGCTCGATACCAAACTCAGCTCCTATACCAATCTCGAATGTAGAACCAGAATAGCTGACACCTTGCCATTCCTGAGAATGAGTTTCAGCATACCAATCCAAAAGTTCCGGTTTTTCTCTTGAATAGTATGCAAACCCCGTAAATGCCTTTAAATGAAACTTTGACTTGTCGGATTTTTCATCGTACTCGTACACCATACAATTACTGCCATCGGTACATACATCATTGTGATAGTCACGTACCACATTTACAAGTCCCTTTCTTGACAAGTTCTTTTTCAGCAAGTTTTTCTGGTTCATGTCTTCGATAGCTGTCTTCGAATCTTTTAGCAGGTATCTCACCTTTCCGTACTGTTCCTTCTTATTTCGCATATAATCCTCTTCTTCCTGAAATGTCGACAAACAAGAGGAATGCGGAATGTTGGTAAGCTTTACCATCTCGCCGTCCTCACGCTCAAAGAAGAAGTGCTCATTAGGATTGTCGGCCACGCAGTACAAATTCATCTTGCCCTTAACCATAAATTCGGCAAAGTACAGACGCGGTTTGCCGTCGACATCAAGCTTGCGCGTAACGAAATATTTGCCGTTACCGTCGAACCTGAAGCCTTCGATGTCGCCGGGCTTGTAAGTTTTACCCTCGGTTTTACCTTCTGCCCAGAACTCACATTCTCTTGAGAGCGTTTCGTTTGTACGGAAGTCTATAATACCTCTGATTGTGTCACCTGAATTTGTAATGATTATTCCCGATTTTGGATTGATCTGCGCCATCGTCATCGTGGCTGAAATAGCCAACAGCGCGAAAAGAATGATTTTCTTCATTGTATAAATAGTCTATGTTTTGTGTTTACCAAAAACGAAAAGAACGCCATGGCTAAATAGTAGAGCCATGGGATTCTTTCGTTCTATGCTTAGTCTGTTACAGTACGAACTCGGCGGTAATGCCCCACTTCATCATAGTATGCAAATCGGCATACAGGTCGGCGTGCATTCTGACGAAATGCTTGCCTACTGCCATCTGCGCGCCTGCTCCGAGATAAACGCCAAGTCCAGCCGGAACAATCTTCGGGTCTGAATTCATCTTCTCGCCAAAAAAAATGCCAACTTCATTAGGACCTGCATTGTCATAGGAAACATAGGATTTAGAGTCTGCATAAAGTAAATTCTCTTTTCCGGAATTTACGGTAGGCTCGAACATTACACCACCACGAACAAGCGGAAGAATCTTGCCTTTACCATAAGGCTTGACTAAACCTAAAGAAAGAGCCATCCTGACATCACTTTCGTATTTTGCGTCATAATGCCTTTTCCCGTCAAAAGCTACGTCTTTACGTTCAAAACTGCACTTTGGAGAATATGCCAGACACAACTCTATGCTGCCGTTCTTCATAAATCGCTCAATACCCTTTTCTATTCCAATACCAAATTCGAATGAAGCCCCTGAATAACTGACACTTTTCAAAATCTCATAGTTCCTGTTTTGTGAAAAAGTCATAAGTTCCGGCCTCTCTTTAGAATAGTATGCAAAACCTGCAAATACCTTAAAACGGAACTTTGACTTGTCGGATTTTTCATCGTACTCGTACACCATACATGTGCTACCATCGGTACACACATCATTATGATAGTCGCGTACCACATCTACGAGTCCCTTCCTTGACAAGTTTGTTTTCAGCAAGTTTTTCTGTTTTATGTCTTCGATAGCCGTCTTAGAATCTTTCAGCAGGTATCTCACCTTTCCGTACTGTTCCTTCTTTATTCGCATAAAATCCTCTTCTTCCTGAAATGTCGACAAACAAGAGGAATGCGGTATGTTGGTAAGTTTTACCATCTCGCCATCCTCGCGCTCAAAGAAGAAGTACTCATTAGGATTGTCGGCCACACAGTAAAGGTTCATCATGCCCTTAACCATAAATTCGGCAAAGTACAGACGCGGTTTGCCGTCGACATCAAGCTTGCGCGTAACGAAATATTTGCCGTTACCGTCGAACCTGAAGCCTTCGATGTCGCCGGGCTTGTAAGTCTTACCCTCGGTTTTACCTTCTGCCCAAAACTCACATTCTCTTGAGAGCGTCTCGTTTGTACGGAAGTCGATAATACCTCTGATTGTGTCACCAGAATTCGTAATGATTATTCCCGATTTTGGATTGATCTGTGCCATCGCCATTGTGGCTGAAACAGCCAACAGCGCGAAAAGAATGATTTTTTTCATTGTATAAATAGTCTATGTTTCGTGTTTACCAAAAACGAAAAGAACGCCATGGCAAAATAGTAGAGCCATGGGATTCTTTCGTTCTATGCTTAGTCTGTTATAATCCGAACTCTGCGGTGATGCCCCATTTTGTCATTGTATGTGCATCGGCATATAAGTCGGCGTGTAGTCTGGCAAAATGCTTGCCTACTGCCATCTGCGCGCCACCACCGAGATAAACTCCCAAATATGATGTAGTTCCCAAATAAGCCGCTTCATATACATGAGAACCGGTGTAGGAAGTTTCCCTTTCGCCCATGTCAACTACGCAAATTCCACCGCCACGAACAAGCGGAATAATCTTTCCTTTACCAAAAGGTTTGACCAAACCTAAAGACAAAACGAATCTGCCCTTATACTCATATTCCATGCGGTATCGTCTCTGTCCACCAAAGAACTCGATGTTGCGCTCTGTTCTGTTTTTTGGAGAATATGCCAGTCCCAACTCCAAGCTGCCGCCTTTTAGTGTTCGCCCGATATTCAACTCAAATCCTATACCGAAATCGAAAGCGCAACCAGTGTAGCTCTTACTTGGCAGATATTCAAGACAAGACTTTTTTGAATAGTATGCAAAACCTGTGAAAAACTTGAAATAATACTTCTCCTTATCAGATTTTTCATCGTACTCATACACCATACAAGTGCTGCCATCTGTACACACATCTTTGTGATAATCGCGTACAACATTTACAAGTTGTTTTCTCGAAACTTCAGGTTTATTCATGTCTTCAATTGCCGTCCACGAATCTCTCAGCAGATACTTCACTTTTCCGTATTGTTCTTTCTTCTCCAACATTTTGTCCTGCACCTCTTGGAGGGTTGATGTTGTACGAAATGCTCTGCTCGTAAGCTTTGCCATCTCGCCATCCTTGCGTTCAAAGAAGAAGTGTTCATCTGAATTTTCAACAACACAGTAAAGGTTCATCATGCCCTTAACCATAAATTCGGCAAAGTACAGACGCGGTTTGCCATCGACATTCAACTTGCGCGTAACGAAATATTTGCCGTTATCATCAAACCTGAAGCCTTCGATGTCGCCGGGCTTGTAAGTCTTACCCTCGGTTTTTCCTTCTGCCCAGAACTCACACTCTTTTGAAAGTTTCTCGTTTGTACGGAAGTCGATAGTTCCTCTGATAGTGTCACCAGAATTTGTAATGATTACGCCAGATTTGGGATTCACTTGCGCCATCGCCATTGTGGCTGAAACAGCGAACAGCGCGAAAAGAATGATTTTCTTCATTGTTTTTCAAAAATATCGCAGCAAGATTTTAATACTTATTTTGGGATTTACCTGATTTATAAAGATCAAATGCAACAACAGTAACTCACCTTGTCAATATTCTGCTTGTGAATGTGCTGCAAACCATAAACAATAGAAACTGAAAGGTTTGCAAAAGTACACAAATAAAACAGAATATAACAATTTTTATATAATATTTTTATTGAAAAAAAACGAGAGTTCTCACTCCGCGAAGATTCATGATTATGCTATCGGTCAAAAACCTTGCTAAACTCATCAACGCTAATCTTCACAGGCTCAATCATAAACTCTGGGCGATTGTAACTCTTCAGCAGAAATGTATTGTATTCGGGGTCTTCCTGCGGCATAAGGAATGCCTTTTCAACCTTTCCGTTATTGAAATACGAGAAATACACGCGACTGTAGTTGCCATCTTCACGGCGGCTGGCGCACATAATCCAATGTCCGTTGCTCGACCATGACGGATAACTGTCTGATTCGCCCTTGCTGTTTAGAGCACTAAGGTCGACAAACGAAGCAGCCTCGACTGTGAGAGGCGTACCCGAAAACTTCTCCATAGGTATGCAAACGATGTCGGCATCGCGATGACGGCTATGGAAACAGCCGTACTGACCTTGTGCAAACAGCAGATATCTGCCATCTGGACTGATGCGCGGCAGGGTTACGCTCTTGTCTGATGATGCGGCATAGTACACAAGTTCTTCGTCGCCAAAGTTATGCGTTGCCACATCGAACGAGCGGCGATACAGATTATACTGCACCTTCGGATATGTTGTTCTGATATCCTTGTCGCGCATTTCCTCGGGAAGCGGAACGGACTTGCAATAATAGAGATACTTGCCGTCGGGCGACCATGTTGGATAAACCTCAAGAAGTTCGGGGTCGTTGCTTACGATGCTCACCGAGTCGGTTGTCACATCATAGAGAATCATATCGCTGGCAAGGTCGTAAACCTCAATCTTATTGTCGTTCGAGGTGTGGAATGCCTGTCGCGTAAGGTTAGTAGAGAAGGCAATCAGCTTAGCCGTTGGGTGCCATGCCGGATAAACTCCTCCCGAGATGGTATAGTCGCGCTTCATATTCACTCTCGAAACCTTGCCGTCGTTAACAATAACCGTTCCGCCGTTAGAAAGGCGCACATGAAAGAGCATGTTGTCGGTCTTATAGTTCTGATAGCTGTGGCAGTTAATGCATTGGCCTTTTGCCCTGTCATTCATCGTAATCTCGTTGTTGAAAATCTGAGTCTCCTCGAACGTGGTGAGGTTGCGCTGGGCAATCTCCATAAAGCTCCATGCAACGTATGTCGGCTCAATAAGGCGATACGACAGATATTCGTCGATAGGCTCTTTGGCAACACGTATTTCAAAAGGCTTGAACGACAGCCACTCGCCTTTTTTCCTGCCCCACACTTCAACTTTTATGCTCTTGCCTTTCGAAGCATCGAGCATATCGTGCCATTCATCCTCTGGAATCTGCACCTTAACGCCATCGCCGTATGTCTGCTGCTTGCCGTCGACCGTAGTGAATCGTGCCACGCACTCGTCAAACTTATCTTTTGGAAGCATAAAGTTGAGCGGAGCGATATTGCAAGGCACGGTTACATCGCAATAGTCGGGAAAGATGTCGGGCTGACATTTGGCATCCTTAGCAGATGACGGAACATCGGGATGACTTACACACGATGACAGGAGCAACAGAACTCCAAACAAACAATAATATATATTTTTTCTCATGATTTTCTTATGATGCTATTTCGCTATCTTTACTGTTAACGGTATTAGAATATTGCCTTCCGAAGAAGTAATAATACCAATAGGTATCTCCAAATTCTTCACGCATTTCTTCAGCAACCTTTCCAATAGTCTTTCCAGGCTTTACTTGTTTCGACAATATATCACAAAAATGCTTATAGCGATTATAAATTTCCTCTTCAACAGGAATCATCATACGCTTTTCTTCCGGGGCTCTATCAACAAACAGTATATAAGCCTCCTGCGCATGCAGAGGAAAATCCCCGCCCTCATGCATTTTTAAATAATTACGCAACGATGGCCAGAAGCATTGTGAGTTACAACGCAACATCGAATAGAACAACGCTTGTTCTGATGCGACCTTTATATCCGAATCGCGCCACAGGCTAACTGTATTAACAATGTAACTATCGCTGTTCTCAACGCCCGTAAGTTCGTCGGAATATGCCTTTTGTAAGTCTACAACATTTTTCGCGACCTTGGCAGGCTGCCAGTTTGCATAAAACGGATGATGATGCAGCAATGTAGTATAGCGTTCAACCAGTTTTTCATCTCCATTAGCCAAGGCACAACGCGAAAACATTTTTAAATAGAAAGGCGAAAAACCTTTTTGTACTGCCATTTCAAAATTCAGGCGGATGGCTTCATTCATCAAGCCATAATTATAATATACCAAAGGGGATGCAATACTCAAAAGACTGACAAAAAGCGAATCAGGATTGGTGATATCTGCACCTATATTGCCTATTTTGAATGAACGGTCGAGCAAACCGCCCTCGTTCATAAGGGCTATATTCTTCAAGAATATCATCGTAGTCGTTGGCTTCTTAGCATCAGTTGCGATATTAAGAACCTCTTTCCAGTTGTCATCTTCGGCATAGCGCACCATACGCATCTCGTCGATATAGTTCTTGTCCTTAAACATCAACGACGAAACAAAGATGATACCGGCTACAGAACACAACGCCGGTACAATCCACTTGTCGAGATACCTGCCACACAGCGAAATGAGAATAGATATGCCACCAAGCACCCAAAACGGAATGGAAGCGTGCGTACTACTGTCAGTTGGAGTTACAAAGCGAGGCAAACCAGCAAACACGACATCGTCGAATTTCAGATTTGAATAGAATAAGCGGTGCCAGATAAGGGCGGCAAAAATGAGCAAGATTATGCCCACAATCTCACGCCATGTAATTTTCTCGACAACCGCAAGACACAGAATAAAAAGCAAAGCAAACCACCCAAGCACCGGATAGACGACAAAACCAAATACATACCATACAATATGCCATTTGCGCGGTGTACAGCGTGCAACCCACAACAGCAAAAGCATTGCAAGATAGCCCACCGACTGCGAAAACCAATAGCCTCTCAGAGTCAAGATATAAACCCAATAGCCCAAATCGACAACCGATGTGAGCAGACAGGCTACAGGCAAGAGCATCATGGCAGCGGCACTTCCATTCAACCTGAATGCCTTAGAACCAACATAGAATATAAGAGCCCAGATAGCCACCAGCACTCCTGCACCCAAGGCAGGACGATAGAAAAGTTGTGTTAGCCAGGCTCCCACATACTGAATAAGTCCAAAAGGCTTAGACAGAAGTCTATGGAAGAAAGGCGCTCCGAAGATGAACTCAGAACGGTCGTGAGCGGTATAGAATACCTCCTGATTTATAAATAATATATATGCGACAAAAGAAATGAAAGCCAACAGGCTCACACACAGAATGCCATTAGAAACTTTGCTGATATTTATCATCTTTTTTGCTATAAAAAGGCTGACTCATTTAATTGAGTCAGCCCTGAATATTTCCTATAAGGAATAATTAATACTCATAGTAACAAGCTTTGATCTTAATTCTTCCTCGTGTCATCAAAAGATCAAGATCTTTACCAGCACCACCATCTTTTTCAGCAGCACACTCCTTAGCCATTTCTTCGGTGATTGGAAGTTCCCAATAGCCTTTTGTTGGAGTCTCATTATCATAATAATTGGTAGTCCACCAACCATTCATGACACGTATAGTAAGACCAACATCCTCTTTTTCGGTTTCCCAGATAAATTGTCCCTCTTCTGTATCGGTAATTTCAAAGACAAGTGTCTTGAGTCCAAAATAGGTCTCTTTGTTAAGATATGGGAAATACTTACCTTCACCATCGCTGAAACGTCCAGCTCCGGCGTCACCTGACTCAAGCCAGAATTCTGGCTGCTTTGCAGGATCTTCACCATAAATCCAGAACTTCCTGATTATATCAGTTTCAACCTCACACTTGATAGGGTAATCCACCTTGACTTCAGTACCATCTGCACAAAGAGCAGTAAGAGTAACGGTATAATCACCAACTCTCATTTTTCTTTTTGCATAATTTCCAATGAACTCCTTACCACCAACATCCCATCTTGCATTGACAGGTGCTGATGTCGAACAAGTAATGACGTTTCCATTATGACCCTGACCATCATTGTCGACAGTAACAGAAGTCATTGCCTTGAGCTCGTCAACCGAGATGTGACCGCCATTGCTGATATCCTCGTGAGTTGGATCACAAGCAGTGAAAGCACATACCGTGACAGCAAACAAAAATGATAATATCTTTTTCATCTTAATTTCTTATTAATAAAGTGAAACGTATTGTGTCTTAGCATCAGCAGCATCCCAACCTGCGTTCTGCACAAGTTTACCATTCATAAGGTTAATCTGAGACTGAGGCTTAGCCAAGAAACCGTTAGTAGCAATGTAACGCTCGGTCCAAGAGCAAGTCATGTGCTTCATTTCGCGCTTGTTTGCCTTATCGCCAAGACACACAATCTTCTGACCTTCCTGACGCTGCAGAGCCTTAGGTGCGTAAGAATCTGCTGTTGGGTTCTTACCACTCCAACGGCGCATATCGTTGAAACGAAGACCCTCGAATGCAAACTCCCAGCGACGCTCGTTCTGAACAGCAGCCAAAGAGTATGGAGTCTCAGGAACTCCTGCACGCTTCTGAACCTGATTCATGTACTGAGCATCACCTGTAAGCTCGGTAAGCATCAGAAGAACATCAGCATAACGCATCAAGTAGAAGTCCTCAAAGTGGTCACCCTGCTGGCTGTTACCAAGCGAACCTGAAGAAAAGCCAGGAGCCTTAGTCCACCATGTATCGTTTTTCTTATGTTTACCTTTATCATCGACACAAGCATCAAGAGTTACAGGAGCATACTTCTTAACAGAATAGCCAGATTCCTCACAATCGTCCTTAACGTATGTATATTCTGCAAGTTCATTATCGCAGTCAATCAAAGAACCAAGTTTGCGAATATCGGTATAACCTCCTGCCTTTTCAGCTGCAGTCCAATCATTCCAGATGTTTGTTGAAGGAGTTCCCTGCCCCCAGCCCTCGTTGAAAGGATAAGTATGATTAACATCACCATTATTACCGTTACAACGAAGAGCCCAGAAACATGACACATAGTTAGAATACTGGCGCTGATTCTTGTAGAAGTCAGTTCCAATATCCCAGTGAGAAGCATTCATAAACTGAATCTGGAAAATCTCCTCAGTATTACCGTTACCCATACCAGGCTGGTCGAAGCAGTTCTCACGCTTCATGTCTGCAATGAAGCTATAAGCATGACCAACACCGTCATGTGCCTCATCCCAGAGGAGACTGTTAGAATACTGCCAAAGTGAACGGAAATCTTCACAAAGTTTATAGCCGCCATTTGAGACTACATCCTTAAGGTTTGCAATAACATCATCCTTAGAAAGAGATGCAACATTACAGCCCTCCTGCTCTACAAGGTTGATGGCTGGAACTGAAGCTGTTGCAAGTTCGCCTGCATTCTTATAGAAACCAGCCCAGAACATATAAGCACGGGCAATGAACGACTCGGCAGCATACTTATCGGCATGACCAGAACCATTTGCTCTCTCAGCTTTCATAAGGTTCTTTGCAGAAACGAAATCTGAAAGAATCTGAGGATAGATAACATCCTCTGCACTTACCTCCTGCTCCATCTCTGGAGTAATGGTTGTAGAAGTAACCAATGGAACGTCACCGTACAACTGTGTGAGCCAGAGAGTATAGAGACCACGCATAAAATAAGCCTCGCCGAGAAGTTGATTACGCTGTTCCTTCTGCCCTTCTGTCCAAGGCACATTGTCTATAGTTTCAATTTGGTTGTTTGCACGCGCAATACCACCATAGAGAGTTACAAACAATGATTCGAACTGATTGGCACTTGACTCTACAAGATAATGAAGAGACTTAACCTCCTTATCCTGCAAACCACCACTTCCGAAGCAGTTGTCAGACATAATCTCCCACCAGTAGTTAGGGTTATTTATCAAACCGCCTCTATCTCCGCCACCCAAGACATTCATAATGCTATATGTAGCAGCATTCAATGCCTCAACATCCGCAGGCTTACCCGGGAAAGTAGCCTGGGTCATCTCTGTAACACGTGGATCTGTATCCAGCATGTCGTTACAAGATGTTAACAAAGTTGCTGAACCAACAATTAATGCTGATAAAATATATTTCTTCATACTTATTAGTCGAATTAGAATTTAATACTTGCACCTACCATATATGTACGAGATGGTGGGTATAGACCCAAATCGATACCAGATGCCCAACTGTCAGTACCACCAGATGAACCAACCTCTGGGTCAAGACCAGTGTAACCAGTGAATGTGCAAAGGTTTTGAGCCTGAACATAAAGACGGAGCTGCTGGAATGGACAAGACTTCCAGATGTGCTTGAAGTCGTAACCAAGAGTTACAGCCTTAATCTTGAAGTAGTCTGCATCCTCCATATAACGGGTAGACACATAAAGTGTGTTTGGATGACCTGTTCCTGAAAGACGTGGTACAGAATTTGATGTACCCTCACCATGCCAACGGTTCAAGATTGTGGTATCGTAGTTGTGATATGGGGTATCACAATAAGAACGATATGAACGCATAACCTGCATACCAAATGCACCTGCACCGTTTATTGCAAAGTCAAAGCCCTTCCATGAGCAACCGAGGTTGATACCAAGAGTTACATCAGGATTAGGATTACCAATCTCGTGGCGGTCGCAAGTCGCACCTTCAGCATTTGTAATCACGCCATCACCATTCCAGTCATCCCAAATACAGTCACCCGGCTGTGCATTGTCGAGAACAGCCTTACCAGCCTGACGTGCAGCTTCGATCTGCTCCTGATTCTGCCAGATACCACTATATGACATACCATAGAAGTAACCAATTGGTTTGCCTACCTCTGCACGGTAGATATAGTCTGTACCCTGTGAAAGGACATTATTCGGACCATTGATGTAACCATTCTCGTTAGCGATACGAGTTACCTTATTCTTATTGGTAGCAATATTAACACCTACATTATAGTTGAAGTCTTTTCCAACCTTGTCGTTCCAAGTGAGAGCAAGCTCAATACCTGTATTCTCAACGTCACCACCATTGATGTAAGCAGGGTTAGTACCCATAACAGCCTTATGTGGACCTACAATCAACCAATCCTTAGTTGTCTTCTTATACCAGTCGAATACTACGCCCAAACGGTTGCTAAGGAAACGAGCATCGAAACCTAAGTCAAGCTGCTCAGAAGTCTCCCAAGTAAGGTCTGGATTAGGAACGATGTTTGCGTAAGCACCTGTATTAGGTTTTGAGACAACAGAGTTTTCCATGCTTGAACCAAACTTGTAACCATTATCGTTATGCTCTCCAGACTGAGCAATTGTAGCAAGATACTGGTACTTAGAAATTTGGTTGTTACCGTTCTGTCCCCAAGATGCACGAATCTTCAAGAAATCCATCCAGTTCTGAGTGCTTTCCATAAAGCTTTCATTGCTGATTACCCAACCTGCAGATACTGATGGGAAGAAGCCCCAGCGATGTCCGTCAGGGAAGATACTTGAACCATCATAACGCATAGTTACGGTAGCCATATACTTCTCATTCAAGTCCCAGTTCAAACGACCGAACCAAGAAGCGAGGTATTCTTCATCATTTGGACCACCACTCAAAGAAGCGCCAGAGTCACCAACTTTAAAGTTAGACAACCATGCAGAATTCCAGCCCTTAAGCGTTGCAAGCTGCTCACCAGCGGCAACCTTGTTAGAGCCTGAAAGGTTTGTGCTCCAAGCTGTACTCTGGAAACTCTGACCAACCATGGCACTAAACTTATGACCATTAATTACAGGAAGATCGTAAGTAAGAGTATTTTCAAAAGAGAAATTAGAGTTCAACCAAGTGTTCTGGCTAAGGCTATACTCTGTAACTGTACCAGTACCTGGGCTCGGAGAACGCGGTTCTGCATAGCCACGATAAGCACCTGCACTCCAGTTGTAGTTAAACTGAGAACGCCACTTCAAACCCTTAATTGGCTGAATAACCAAGAACGCAGTTGCTGCGGCATTGATGCTGCGGCTTTCTGCCATAGAGTTGAAACCACCCTTCTCAAGGTTCTCCCAAGGGTTATTGAACAATACAGAGTTCCAGCCTGTTCCCGCATTGGCATTGTTATATATCTTACCGTCGTCTGTATACTGTGGCAACATCGGAGCTGTCTGAAGCAAACTGTGAATATAACTCCAATACATACCATCCTCTGCCAAATCGTGATTCTTGCTATAGCCAATAGAGATGTTCTCACCAACAGTGATAGCATCGAAGTCCTTAACTCTCAAGAGCACATGGTCGCTGTTGATTCGGATTGTATGACGGTTATAGAAAGAAGCCTTGTCTGCACCCATGATACCTTCATTATCAGTATAGGTGTAAGACATTGCAAACTTAGAACGATTTGAACCACCCGTAACTGTTACAGAATGATTCTGCTGCTGAGCATTCTTATTTTGGAATACGTCCCACCAGTCAGTACCTTCCCAACCATTCTCTACCTTATTAAGGATATCCTGAGGAACCCAGCTTGCCCAATCCATATACTTATCAGCAGAAGAAGTATTGAAGGTGAACTCATCTATGATAGTCATGTACTGCTTAGCATTAAGAAGCTGTGGACGCTTGTAAACATTAGACCAACCCATAGCACCATTGTAGCTGATTTCAATCTTACCAGCCTTACCCTGCTTTGTTGTAACGAGGATAACGCCGTTGGCAGCACGAGAACCGTAGATTGCAGCAGAAGCGGCATCTTTCAAGACATCGATACTCTCGATATCGTTAGGGTTAATACCATCGAGGTTACCACCTGCTACACCATCAATAACATAAAGAGGTGCAGCATTACCAATAGTTCCGGCACCACGAATCAATACCTTGTAGCCCTTACCTGGCTGTGAAGAAGACTGTGTAATCTGCACACCCGGAGTCTGGCTCTGCATAGCCTCGAGAGCATTGGTTGTGTTCAACTTGGCGATATCATCACCCTTTACCTGAACAGTTGCACCGGTAACCAGTTTTTTCTTCATTGTACCGTAACCAACTACTACAACCTCTTCGAGACTCTTAGAGTCCTCAGCGAGCTGAATTGTCAACTTGTCGCCGGTGACTTTCACTTCTTGCTGAACATAGCCAATGTAAGAGACAACCAGAATTGCTCCACTTGGCGCTTCAATAGTAAAGCGTCCGTCAAAATCTGTAATTGTACCATTTCGGGTACCTTTTACCAGCACGTTTGCGCCGATAATTGGATCGCCACTCTGATCAACTACTGTTCCTACGACTTTCTGTGTCGGTGCGCTTGCTTCTACAGGTGCTGTAGCATTAGAGGCGAATACTTGCACAGGAGTACCGCCCAACAGGAAAGCAATACATGCCCCTGCCATTAGCGCTTGTTTTCTAGTAATTAAATCCATATATACTGTTGTACTAAATTAAAGGCTTTTAACCTTTTGTTAATCTCTTGTTAGGATATTAAATTAAAGGCTTGCACCTTTTTGTTGTTATTCTCTGGTTATTAAATTAACGGCTATTCTTTATCACCTTGGGGGGTTAATCTCGTGTTAGGTCATTAAAGCAATGTTTTTTCTTTCATCACCTTATTCGAAGTTAAACTCATGTTAGGTTATTAAAGTAATGGCTTTCCTCTTTTTTACTTCGTCACAAAAATAGAAATATAGAGCATCAAAAAATGATATTTTTTTATCTAATTTTGATACAAATTCTATTTTAAGAAATTTTAACACTTCAATTTTGGGAATATGCAAAGTACACGTTACAAATTAAGGGTAGTTAGATTCCAATCCGTTTTAACCCAAATCGGTCATTAGGATTTCTCGGTGCTGTATGGCAGAGAGAAATCCTTTAGTTTTTCCCATATCGAGAGGAAGGATCGTCGTGTTTTCAACGACCTGGCCAAGTACAGAATGTGCTTG